>Ga0209457_1000072_pt1 | contig 40515 bp, 38 predicted proteins | sample WorMetHEROISLAND_5_FD_187410 | JGI IMG/M metagenome (GOLD analysis project Ga0209457, IMG submission 187410) | Marine gutless worms symbiont microbial communities from Max Planck institute for Marine Microbiology, Germany - Olavius sp. 5 HERON... ... | reverse complement strand
CGTACATGCTACATCTGGCTCAAGGACAAACCCGCTTGAGAGTAACCGCCAGAAAGCCCCGCTTGCGGAACTCAAGCCCCGAAACCTCAAGACACACCGTGGCTTCCGGATCCAGGAGACGTTACGCAAGATTTTCCACAGCGCTCAGAGCGCGGCGCAAGCCGAGCCTCTCCTCGACAGCCGGAGCGTCGCCATTTTTTGCAAAACCCGAAATGGGGTCCATCCGATTTCGGGTTTTGCAAAAAATTAGGCGCCGGCCATGGCCTTCGGCGGCCCACGTTCGTCCTGCGTCCATCCCGACGCGCACTCCGCGCGGCGCCAGGACTCCCGCAATGATTTGACGCCGTGTCGCATGGCCTTGCATTTCGTCTCCGCCGGCGCTCACGCGCCGCACCCCGACGAAACGCCCGGCCCTACGGCTACGCGGGGGGCGTCACACTCCGCTCGTCACTTACGCTCCCTCGCTTTCCTGTGCTCCTCCGGGGATGGCCTTGCAGATCCCCAAGGACCGCCACCGGATGCATTACATGAAGGTCAAGGTGCGGGTGCATTGCCAGCCCGATGGCAACCTCGCCGTGTTCCACGGACCGCGTTGCTTGGCTCGATTATGATGCCCAAGGTCAGCCGATTCCGCTACAGCTACAGGTGGTCGCGCAGGTCCGCTGCCGTATCCAAAGCGGACAGTTTATATGCTACTAAACCGGACAGTTCTATTTGTTGCCAACACTTCCAGTTAGATGCGGAAGCTACCGAGTTGGAAGTTTTTTTGGTTGCTCTCCGGGGCCTGAATTGATAGTTTTCATCCTCGCTAAGAAAATCGTAAACGGCCGGTATCGCGGGTTACAGCGGATCTGCCCCTAGCCGGAGCCGGTAGTCCTTGCCGACTTGGTGCCCGGCAATAGCTTTCCGGTCGGGAGTATCGGAGAGGCCTGGATATTGCTACGCTCGATTGGGAACCTTGGAGACGTCCATTCGTTGGAATGTTTGCAGGACGCGAAGCCGAAATACGGCTTCGACTTCGCTTTAGTTCTTCAAGCGTTGATGGGTTTGGAAAATGACGAGGCACCCTTGGTTTCGTACGGGTACCTTAGAATTTTCAAGTCGCAAGGCGGGAACGTTTCGCTGGGTTCTCACTCTCGTCAGGCACTTCCGTGCTCGAAGGCATGGCCGGGCATCTTTGCCCCTGCGAGATCGGTAAGGTCAGGTGTTGCGTGCCGAGTCATCCCGACTTCGAGCCTAGGGAAAAATAGAGGAAGATCGACTAGGTGTCTGTAAAAATCCTCATAAAGCGCCATGTTCCAGCTAGTGACCATCATGAGCTCACGACCCTGCTATATGAAATGCGCAGTCTCACGTCGAAGCAGCCCGACTATATCTCCGGCCAGACACTGCAACGTATGGACGATCAGACCGAGTGTATCGTTGATAGTAATTGGCGGTCGATAGATGATTGGAACCAATGGTTCCACAGTCCGGAACGCATGGCCGTCCAAGCCAAAATCGGCGACTTGCTCGGTCAGGAAACCCAGTATGCCGTTTACGAATACTTTTGACATACCTTCGTTTTTCTCCGATCGAGAGCCTCCATCTCGGACGCTCTGAACGGGAACCTGATGAGGCGATACACGAGATGCCAATCGACAAATTCAAAGACTTGAGAACCAAGAAGGAAAAGCTCTCTCTCGGGGGGGGGATTGAGAGAATAGAAAAACAACACGCGGCGGGAAAGCTCACGGCCCGAGAGCGGTTGACCCGTCTGTTCGATGACCAGACATTCGTCGAGCTGGATGCGTTCGTAAAGTGCCGCAGCACCAACTTCGGTCTGGACAAGATGGGGCTCGAGGGGGAGTCGGTGGTCACCGGTTATGGCCAAGTCGACGGTCGGTTGGTCTATGCCTTTTCACAGGATTTCACCGTTACCGGCGGTGCCCTCGGAGAGATGCACGCCAGTAAGATCGTGAAGGCAATGGAATCGGCGGCCAAGGTCGGTGCCCCGCTGGTAGGCATAAACGATTCCGGTGGAGCCCGCATCCAGGAGGCCGTCGACGCCCTCTCCGGCTACGGCGATATCTTCTTCCGCAACTCCATCTATTCCGGGATCGTTCCCCAAATCTCTGCCATCATGGGGCCTTGTGCCGGTGGTGCGGTCTACTCGCCCGCATTGACCGATTTCATTTTCATGGTCGATCAGACCTCACAGATGTTCATCACGGGCCCGCAGGTCATCAAAACGGTGACTGGGGAGCAGGTGTCACCGGAAGACCTCGGGGGCGCCATGACCCACAACCGGACCAGTGGCAATGCCCATTTCATCGCCGAAACCGATGAGGCCTGTATCGAGCGTATCCGGCAGCTCGTCGGCTTCCTGCCATCGAACAATATGGGGAAGGCCCCGACGGTGGAATGCACCGACGATGTCAACCGACAGATCGAGGCATTCGATACCCTGATTCCGGAAGACCCCAACAAACCCTATGACATCCATGACGTGATCCTCCCCATTGTCGATAATAGCGAGTTCATGGAGTACCAGCCTTATTTCGCCACCAATTTGATCACGGGTTACGCCCGGATCAACGGTGAATCGGTCGGTATCATCGCCAACCAACCCAAGATCATGGCCGGTTGTCTCGACATCAACTCCGGCGACAAGGCCGCGCGCTTTATCCGCACCTGTGATGCCTTCAATGTCCCCTTGCTGACTCTGGTCGATGTGCCTGGTTTTCTGCCGGGGACCACCCAGGAATACGGCGGCATCATCCGCCATGGGGCTAAGATCCTGTATGCCTACAGCGAGGCGACGGTGCCCAAGGTTACCCTGATTACCAGGAAGGCCTACGGGGGCGCCTATGTGGCCATGTGTTCCAAGTCCCTCGGGGCGGACATCGTACTGGCTTGGCCAACGGCGGAGATCGCTGTGATGGGATCGGAAGGTGCGGTCAATATCATTTTCAAGAAGCAGATCGAGGAGGCACAAGACAAGGTCGAGACGAGAAAGAAGATCCTCGACGAATACAACGCGGAATTCGCGACGCCCTACAAGGCGGCGGAACGGGGGTTCGTGGACGATGTCATCGAGCCGCGCAACAGTCGCCTGCGGATCGTCGATGCCTTCAATATGCTGGCAGGCAAGCGGGAGAAGCGGCCGGCCAAGAAACATGGCAATTTGCCGTTATAAGTCGAGGAGGGTGTGATGGAAGCCGTAGAGCTGTTGAAGATTTTTTCCGATCCCTCCACGATCGAAAACCTCACGACCACCCAGAAGCTGTGGGCGAGTCTCTTTACGACCATCCTCGGTATGGGGATCACATTCGTGGTCCTCGTGGTCTTGCAGTTTGTCATCGGTCTATTCGAGAAGCTGTCCGGGACGGAGAAAAAGCCGCCGTTGGCCCCCTCCTCGAAGCCCCCGAAGCCGGTGGCGAAGGATCTAGATGCCGGTGTCGAGCATGTTGCGCAAGCTGCCGACGAGCTGGTGCCGGTCATCACGGCGTCCATCGCGATGTTGCTCGGTACGTCCGCTAGCAACATCAGAATCCGTAATATCACGCCGGTGAGAGACACTCCTCCCCTATGGAGAAGGGCCGGTATCGCCGAGCAAATGCAAAACAGAGCCTAAGGCGGTTTCTGCCTAATGAAATACCATCTTGCTGGTCTTTTCGTCCATCTTCCTTGTTGCGGCAACCCTTACAGAGCCCACTGGGCGCCGGTTGCTGCGCCTTGAATACGAACGAGAATCCGGCCCAATCCGGTACATCATTTTCCGGCAATCGCCTAAAGTTTTTGGGAGTACCGAGTAATGAAAAAAGCGTTCAAAGTGGTCGTAAACGGCAATCAATACGATGTCGAAATCGAGGAGGTAGCCGGGCAGACGGGTGCAACCCCGACGACGACCCGGGCAGCCCCCGCACCGGCCCCGAAGCCCGCTCCGACCGCCGCACCGGCGAGCCTCACGCCGGCACCGACCTCCGGAGGTTCGGGTGAAGGCACGGTCACCGCTCAGATGCCCGGAACCATCGTGGATATCGATGTGAATGTGGGAGACAGGGTGACGCGCGGCCAGAAGCTGCTCGTCTTGGAAGCCATGAAGATGGAGAACGAGATCGTGGCCCCCCGAGATGGGACTGTCAGCGAGATTCCCATGTCTGCCGGGGCCTTGGTCAATGCAGGAGACGTTCTGGTCGTTCTGAGCTGACAGAGGAAAACGCCACTATGTTTGAAGCGTTATTGGAGTTCGGCAGATCCACGGGATTCGCCGGACTAACCGACTATCGAATCTTCGTGATGATCGCCATTGCCTGCCTGCTGTTGTATCTGGCGATCGTCAAGGGCTTCGAGCCCTTGTTGTTGGTCCCCATCGCATTCGGCGTGCTCCTGACCAATCTGCCGTTTGCGAACCTGATGCATCATGCGGTCGTGGAGGTCGCCCCCCACTCCGGCGATGTGCCCTTCGGTGCGACCCTGCTCCATCATTCCAAGGAAGAGGTTGCCGGGCATACTGAGTACATGGTGCATACCAAGGAGGTGGGAGGACTCCTGTCCTATCTGTTCCAGGGTGATCACCTGGGTATCTTTCCGCCCCTGATCTTCATGGGTGTCGGGGCCATGACGGACTTCGGGCCGCTCATTGCTAATCCCAAGTCGCTGTTACTCGGGGCAGCCGCCCAGTTTGGGATCTTCATCACCTTCATCGGGGCCATCGCCTCCGGCTTGTTCACCGCTCAGGAAGCCGCATCCGTCGCTATCATTGGCGGTGCGGACGGCCCGACGGCCATCTTCCTCTCTTCCAAGCTGGCACCTCACCTGTTGGGAGCCATCGCTATCGCGGCCTATTCCTACATGGCCCTAGTACCCATCATCCAGCCACCGATCATGAAGCTGCTCACCACGGAGAAGGAACGCACGATCAAAATGAGCCAGCTTCGCACGGTTACCAAGCGGGAGAAGATCCTGTTCCCGATCATTGTCACCATCATCGTATCCCTGATCGTGCCGGCGGCCGCGACCCTGGTCGGTATGCTGATGCTCGGTAATCTCTTCCGGGAGTGCGGCGTGGTCGGCAGGCTCGAAGATACCGCTAAGAATGCCCTGATCAACATCATTACGATCTTCTTGGGGATTACGGTCGGTGCCACCGCTACGGCCGATAAGTTCCTCACGACCCAAACGTTGGCGATTCTGGGCCTGGGTATTGTCGCCTTCGGCATCGGGACCGCTTCGGGTGTGCTCCTGGCCAAGCTCATGAACAAGCTCTCGAAAACCAGCATCAATCCTTTGATCGGATCCGCTGGGGTCTCGGCAGTGCCCATGGCCGCTCGGGTTTCTCAGACCGTGGGGAGCAAGTTCGATCCGACGAACTTCCTCCTGATGCATGCCATGGGGCCGAATGTCGCCGGGGTCATCGGGTCGGCCGTAGCCGCCGGGGTCATGCTCTCCCTATTCGGCGGTCAATGAGAACCTTGGAAAATTCCATCTATTGGAATTTTCCAAGCACCTACGTGCTTGAAAAAAAGCGCCCTAATGAAAACCTTGAAAGATTCCAAAGACGGAATTTTTCAATACCTCTAATCGGAGGGTTGAAAATGCGGATACTCAAGATCGACCATCTCGGCATCGCCGTTAACAGTATGGACGAGGGTAAGAGCTTTTGGACCGATGTCCTCGGCCTCGAGTTCGCGGGGGACGAGGTCGTCACCGAGCAAAAGGTGAACACCGGCTTCTTCCCCGTCGGGGAGAGCGAGGTCGAGCTACTGGAGTCCACAGCGCCCGATGGCCCGGTGGCCAAGTTCATCGAGAAGAAGGGACCGGGATTCCAACATGTGGCCTTTCGCGTGCCCAATATCGATGAGGCACTCGACGAGCTCAAGGCCAAGGGCATCAAGCTCATCGACGAGAAGCCGCGTATCGGTGCCGGGGGGGGCCGTATCGCCTTTCTGCATCCCAAAGCCACGGGAGGGATCCTGGTGGAATTGTGCGAACGGGCTTGAAAGAAGTGAGGGTGGGTGCCTGCGCGTCGACCCTTTTTTGGCCGTAAAGAAACGCAAATGCGGAAACGATCCCATTTGCGTTTTTTTGTGTTCGTTCGTGGAAAAAAGTAGCTTGGTAGCTCGAACGGTTCTCACGAAGCGCTTATGTCGACTCAATAACTGCCAGGAAATCATCGATCGCCTGCAATTGATCCCGCATCCCGAGGGCGGCTTCTACAGAAGGACCTATTGCTCCTCCTTCACTTCGGATGTTCAGGGAAGGTCCCGTCCCTATTCCACCGGGATCTATTACCTGCTTCCACAAGGGGAAAAGTCTCACACCGACTCGAATCCGATGAAATGTGGCACTTTTATCGGGGTGAATCACTTACACTCCTGGAGATCACGCTGAACGGGCAGTTGAAGAAAACCCGAATAGGCCCCAATCTGTTTGCCGGTGAGCCTCTTCAATACGTAATTTCCGCCGGTCATTGGTTTGCCGCTTATCCGAACGGACGATATAGCTTGGTGGGATGTACCATGGCCCCTGGCTTTGAGCTCGAGGGCCTCGAGATCGGGAAGAAGGCGGACCTTCTTCGGGAATATCCCCATTACGGCCCGGGAATCAAGAGGCTCTGTCTCGACGAATCCGGCTAGTACATAGTTCTGATTGATATTGCTGGTTTCTATCCTGGAGCATGAAGGTCAGCCGAGGCCATGAATTTGCAATATCAGTCAAAACTGGGCACTAGGCACGAGAACCACAAACAAGCGAGTCGACAGTCGAAAGCCGGCGTGGGGAAATGAGCCTTTGAGCACAACCGATTCAATGTCGCAAGCCGTCTGGGGCCTCGACATCACGCCTTTGGTACCGGAGATCTACGCCAACTATCGGCCATTGGTCGCGGATGCCATGGTCTTTTTTCTGCAACGTCTGTCCGCCCCCCGATTGGCGGCCATCCTGGCCGAGCAGAAGGCCCTTCCCAGTGACGCCGGCATCGCGCAACGGTTGACCTCACTCTTGTTTCACTGCCCGACCCTCCAGAAACTCGGGCAGGTAGTAGCCCGTAACCGCAAGCTCGACCGTGAGCTGCGCAGCCGCCTGCAAATGCTCGAGACCGTACCTGGAACCCGGTATGGAGAGGCCATTGAGCAGGTTATCCGCAGTGAGCTAAGGGATATCCCGGAAGAGGTTCTCGAGCTCGATTCTACCGCGCTAGCCGAGGCCAGCGTATCCATGGTGGTGCCGTTCTCATTGTCCGACACGGCCGCTGCCGGCCCGAACCGGGGGGTGCTCAAGGTCCTCAAGCCGGGGATCGAGGAGGCTTTGGAGGAAGAGCTGGCCATCTGGTCGGAGCTCGGTCAGTTTATCGGCGAACGTTGTGAGTACTACAAGATTCCCTCGCTGAATTACGCCGAATCCCTGGCGACCATTCGCGATCTGCTAGCGCAGGAGATCCGGCTCGACCGTGAGCAACGGCACTTGGCGGAGGCCGCCGAATTCTATAAGGATGCTGCACGGGTTCGGATTCCCGCCCTGTTTCCGTTCTGCACCCCACGCATCACGGCCATGGAGCATGTGTATGGTCGGAAAGTGACCGACGTGGACACGCTCTCGGAGCACCAACGCCACAAGCTGGCAAATGCGGTGGTCGATGCACTGATCGCGCGTCCGGTGTGGGCACCAAAGGAGATCGCCCCATTCCACGCCGACCCCCATGCCGGAAATCTCTTGTTCACAGAGGATGAACGACTGGCCATCCTGGACTGGAGCCTGACCGGCTATTTGGGAAAGAACGAGCGCATTCACATGATGCAGCTGCTGCTGGGTGCCTTGACCCTGGACCCCGAGCGTATCGCCCGTGAGATCGAGGCCCTGGCCCAAGCCCCGGTCAACGCATCGGCACTACGTAGGGTTGTGGATAAAGCGCTCGCTAAGCTCTACGCAGGTGAATTTCCCGGCTTCCACTGGTCGCAGTCCCTGTTGGACATGGCCTCGTTATCGGCCGGCGTGCAATTCAGCTGCGAGCTCCTGCTATACCGCAAGAGCGTCTTGACGATCGAAGGCGTCGTTGCGGATATCTCCGGTGACAGCTCGATCGGCCGGGTGTTGCCGATCTCGGCCATCCGGCAGTTTCTGTGCGAACTGACGGCGCGCGCAATTGCCCCGCCCACCTCGCGGCATTTCGGCACCCACCTGTCGAATCTGGACCTGCTTTTCCTCTACTGGGGAAGATCGGCCGCCACGGCCAAGTTTTTGGCCCATCACTGGCGGGACCGGCTCACGACCTTGGTCGGCGGCCCGTGGGAGCCGTAAAGGCCGAGAACCGATGAATCCAAACGATAAGGACCGATGAAAATGGCTTATCAAGATATTCTCTATGAGGTCAACCGGGGCATCGCCCGGATCACCATCGATCGGCCCGACAAGTTCAACTCGTTTCGGGGCATCACCTGTGAAGAGCTAATCAATGCCTTCGACCGTGCGGGCTGGGATCGCAAGATCGGCGTCGTAGTCTTGACCGGAGCCGGCGACAAGGCGTTCTGTACCGGCGGGGACCTGTCGTCCCACGAAGGCGCTTACGATGGTCGCGGAACCATCGGGTTACCGCTGGAGGCGCTGCAAAGTGTCATTCGCGATATCCCGAAACCCGTCATCGCGCGGGTGCAGGGCTATTCCATCGGCGGCGGCAACGTACTCTCGCTCTTGTGTGATCTCACGATCGCCTCCGAAAAGGCGATCTTCGGGCAGGTCGGACCCAAGATGGGCTCCGTGGACCCCGGATTCGGCTGTGCCTTCCTGGCCCGCACCATCGGGGAAAAGCGGGCCCGCGAGATGTGGTACATGTGCCGGCGCTACACGGCCGAAGAGGCCCTGCGGATGGGCTTGGCCAATTGCGTGGTTCCCCACGAGCAGTTGGATGGAGAGGTACAGCGCTGGTGCGACGAGCTCATGGAACGCAGCCCCACCGCCTTGGCGATCGCTAAGCGGGCGTTCAATGCGGATACCGAACACCAGCGTGGCATCTCCGCCTTGGGTCTACAGGCTGTCGGCTTGTATTATGATACCGGTGAATCGAAAGAGGGCGTTGCAGCATTCAAGGAAAGGCGCAAGCCCCAATTCCGTAAGTTCGTTCGAGGCGCGGAGGACAATTGAAACCACGGGGAACACCAAAGAACGGATTAACCGTATTCGTCGGAACCGCTATGCATCCGGAAGTCATCAGCCGCTCTCCTCGGCATTCGGGTCCCAACCAGTGCGCACCATTGCTCTTTGTCCATGGGGCTTTCGGTAATGCCCGGATATGGGACCAGCATTTCCTCCCTTACTTTGCTGGGCAGGGTTATGCCGCCCATGCACTCAGTCTCCGCGGACACGGGGAGAGCGAGCCCAAGGGATCCATTCATCTGACAGGGCTGGCGGATTACGTCGATGATCTGAACCAAGTCATTCACCGTCTCGGTGTTACTCCGGTCCTCATCGGACATTCGCTCGGCGGCGTGGTCGTTCAGAAATGGCTGAAGCACCATGAGGCGCCCGGGGTGGTCCTCATGGGCTCCGGTCCTCCTCACGGGATGTTGCCCTCATCGGTCGGTATGCTGTTGCGTAACCCCGTCCTGGTCATGCAATTGGCGTTGGCACAAATGTTCGGCTCCGGGACCCTATCGGCGAAGGCCACCCGAAAAATGCTGTTTTCCGATGACCTGCCGGCAACAGTGATGAAACGGCATTTTTCCTGCAGCACGGTGGAATCCTTGCGGGTCGGGCTCGAGCTGATCTGGCCGAATTTCCCCGGACCGACTTGGAATCCTGAACAGCCGATCCTGGTGCTCGGCGCAGAGAAAGATTTCTTCATATCGCCGACAATGGCCAAGGCGACGGCCCGGGTCTACGGCACCCGGGCGGAAATTATTCCGGACCTAGCCCATGCCATGATGCTGGAGTCCCGCTGGCAAATCGTCGCTGACCGCATTCTGCGCTGGCTCGAGAAAAACGTAGTACCCGGATATCCCTGAGCGATTCCGCGCCCGAACGCAGGCTTTACGTTTCGGTACCGAATATGATTCACTCACGGGCCATGGGTTGGTCGGGAGTGGCCTCCTGTGACTGAGGCGGTTTCTGTCAAATGAAATACTATCCTGCTGGTTTTTCTGTCCGTCTTTCGTATTGCGGTAACCCTTACGTAGTCCACTAGGCACCGGTTGCGCGCTTCGAATACGAACGGAAATCCGGACCAATCCGGTACATCATTTTCCGGCAATCGCCTGAATCCGTGAATCTGATGGTCTGCGAAACAACGAAACAGGGGTGGGCAATGAGCCAAGAAACGCAAAATTCGGGCGTTGAAAAGACCCGGCAAGCGGCAACAGAGACCGATACCGAGGATCGAACCGATCAGGCGCAGGAGCAGCCCGTCGATACCCCCAAGGGCTTGCCGCTCGATGGCGTCCGTGTCGTCGATGTGGGCAACTTCATCGCCGGACCTTATGCCGCCTCGATCCTGAGCGAGTTCGGGGCCGAGGTCTACAAGGTCGAATACCCGATTGCCGGTGATCCGATGCGGACTTTGGGTACCCCTTCCCATCGCCAGGACTCGACCCTGTTTTGGTTGAGCGAGGCCCGCAACCGCAAATCTGTGACCATCAATCTGCGCCAGCCCACCGGGGCCAAGCTGTTTCGGAGGCTGGTGGCCAAATGTGATGTGGTGGTGGAGAGCTTCCGACCGGGTACCCTGGAGAGCTGGGGCGTCGGTTGGGAAGACCTGAGGAAGGACAATCCGGGCTTGGTCATGCTGCGGGTCACCGGCTATGGTCAGACCGGTCCGTTCAAGGACCACCGCGGCTTTGCGCATCTCGCCCACGCCTTCGGCGGTCTCGCCTATCTGTGCGGATTTCCCGGTCAGACACCGACGATTCCGGGGCCCAATCCGCTGGCCGACTATATGGTGAGTCTATACGGGGCCATCGGAATCATGTTAGCACTCCGCCACCGGGAGCAGACCGGGCGGGGCCAATACATCGATATCGGGACCTACGAGGCGGTATTTCGCCAGCTAGACGAGATGGCCACGGCCTACGGGGTCCACGGCAAGATCCGCGAACGCGAGGGTGCGGGCACCATCATCGCCTGTCCCCATGGCCATTTTCGGACCAAGGATGACAAGTGGGTGGCGATCGCCTGCACCAACGACAAGATGTTCGCCCGGTTGGCCGAGGATGCCATGCAACGACCGGAATTGGCCGCCGAGGGGACCTTCGGTCTCAAGCACAAACGATTGGCGGCCCACGAGGAAGTCGACCGCATCGTGGGTGATTGGACGGCCTCCATGACCCGTGACGAGTTGATGGAAAAGTGTCTTGTCGCGCAGGTGCCCATCGGCGCACTCAACAGCATCGCCGATATCTTCGCCGACCCCCATTACCAAGTCCGCGGCAACTTGGTCGCGATCAACGACTCGGATGTGGGTGAGATCACGGTACCAGGTGTGATCCCGAGGCTGTCGGAGACCCCCGGACGGATCGAGCACCTGGGGCCAACGCTGGGGAATATGACCGATAAGGTGCTTGGAGATCTGCTCGGGATGACCGCCGCCGAGCTGGCCGAGCTGCACAAAAATCATGTGGTCTAAAGGGGGCATCCCAATGGCTGTTCAGCACAAACAGAAAGGCAAGGCCGCTGCGCACGGCGAGTCGAAAGCGGCCGGAAATTCGCGCCTGCCGCTGTCCGGGGTGCGGGTCATCGATGTGGCGACCTTCATCGCAGCACCCTATGCCGCCGGCATCATGGGTGAATTCGGCGCCGAGGTGTTGAAGGTCGAACACCCGTTCGGCGGCGATCCTTGCCGCAATTTCGGTACCGCAACCAAACGTGGCGATACCCTCGCTTGGCTCAGCGAGGCCCGTAACAAGAAATCGGTCACCGTCGATCTGCGCACCCCCGAAGGGGCCGAGATCTTTAAAGATCTGGTCAGCAAATCCGATGTCCTATGCGAGAACTTCCGTCCCGGAACCCTCGAAAAGTGGGGCTTGGGCTGGGAGGTGTTGAGCAAGCTCAACCCAGGACTGGTGATGCTGCGCATCTCCGGCTACGGCCAAACCGGTCCCTACCGGGATCGGCCGGGCTTTGCTCGCATCGCCCATGCCGTCGGCGGTCTAGCCTATCTTGCAGGCATGCCCCGAGAGACCCCGGTAACGCCGGGTTCCACGACCCTGGCCGATTACCTGACCGGCCTCTATGGAATCATCGGTATCCTCCTGGCGCTGCGCTACAAGGAAAAGACGGGCAAGGGACAATATATCGATGCCGCTCTGTACGAATCGGTGTTTCGGCTCTCGGACGAAATGGCACCGGCCTATGCCCTGTACGGGACAGTGCGCGAGCGTACTGGTCCCCATAATCCCATCGCCTGTCCGCTCGGTCACTTCCGCACCAAAGACGACAAGTGGGTGGCCTTTGCCTGCACCACCAACAAGCTGTTCGAGGCCCTGGCCAATGCCATGGACCGTCCGGAATTGGCCTCTTACGCCCTCTATGGACGGCACCAAAAGCGCTTGGAGGCGCGGCACGATGTGAACGACGTGGTGAGCGCTTGGTGCGGCTCGCTGACGCGCGACGAGGTGGAGAAGAAATGCAACGAGGCCGGTGCCCCCTACGCCCCACTCGCCAATGTTGCGGATATCTTCGGTAACCGACAATTCCATGCCCGCCGCAACCTAGTGGCGGTGGAAGACCCCGATGTGGAAGAGACGTTGATCGTCCCCTGCTCACTGCCGCGTCTGTCGGAGACCCCAGGGGAGATCAACAGCCTGGGACCCAGCCTCGGGCAACACACCGACGAGGTGCTGGAAGACCTCTTGGGCATGAGTCCCAACAAAATCAAGCGGCTGCATGAGAACCGAGTGATCTGACCCATCCGGGTTGTCGGGCACCGGAGGAGTGTGCCCGTTTGAACGGGAAAATTCCTCTTTCCCCTTTACGCCAAGTCGAAATGTGATTTCGACTTGGCTTCCTTCCGGAGTTGTGAATCGATTAGATTCGAGTCTGCCATCTGGGTTTGCCCCACACCCTATTCCGGCCCCGAAACAACACCGAGGTTGGGAAACAGGACAAGGAAACCACGCGCTGTAGAGGTGGCGTTGTTGATTTGTTGGTTCTAGGATTCGATGTCAGAGATGTCTCTTAGATTATGGGTACTCTGGAAGCAACCCAATTATAGCACGACTAATTCTTCAAGGTACCTTATATCGACACCCACCAAATAGAGCCCGTATCCAGGCCCTCCTGTTTACTCCCCCTCTCCCCAACCCCTCTCCCGCCAGGGGGGGAGAGGGTCTTCCGGTCGCGGCATTCCGAGGCCACTATCGCACCATCACTATGGGGGGCCTTGAATTTTTAATAGTGCTTATAGTACAGGACAAAACCGCAATTCGTTGATTTAAAATAATTATTTTTGTTACAGTCTCGCCGATAGAGAATTCATCGGTACGGAATTTGTTCGCTATCCCACTAAAAATGAAATAAAATCTAGGATTTGCATTAAGCACAACACACGCGTCGCTCGGCGCCGGAATGGTACGGCACCGTGCTTGCAATTTCTTTCGTAACTTGGCACGCGGCGAAGTCATCCAATTGAGGGGACAACGGGTCGTTTGGGGCCAGAAGCTCTCGGTCACGGGAACGCGATTGATGAGTGGTGAATCCCTCATCATTCTCAGTCCGGATGCCTCTCGGGTCACCACCATCCTGGGCGACGATAGATGGCGTTGGGAAATCGAAACCTTATTCAAGGCATTGAAGAGACAACGGTTCGATTTTGAAGCAACCCATCTGACCGAGTTGGATCGTCCGGAGCGTCGCCATTTTTTGCGAAACCCGAAATGGGGTCCATCCGATTTCGGGTGTAAAAAATTAGGCGACGGCCATTGCCTTCGGCAGCCCACGTTCGTCCTGCATCCGTCCCGACGCGCACTCCGCTCGTCGCTTACGCTCCCTCGCTTTCCTGTGCTCCTCCGGGGTACCGGCAATCTCGTCCAGGATGCTCGCGGAGAGCAGCACCGGGATATCCGAGAGACCGGGTGGTGAGCTTGGCATGGGCTTCGTTTCAGGTAGGAGGCTTGGGCCAAGCCCGACAGATAACTCACGACTTGGTCCAACGCCAGAATTTGCAGCAACTCGGTCCCCCGCACCCAATCCACAGCCGCGCGCGAGGCGATAGCGTCTTGTGAGGTCATAGCTCACACCCTCGAAGTCCACAGGCAAGGGACCGCGCTCGCGCCCTCACCGAAGCGCAGCAGCAACCGGCGCCTTCCCCGGTCTCGGATCCGCAGTGGGAAGATGAGTTCGAGCTTGCCGAGCGTCTGCCGCAGGCGACGGTCGAAGGACCGGCGCGTAGCGAGTGTCGAGGCGACATAACGTTCCAGCGTGCGGAGATTTGGAATCGATGTCGTCATGCCATTCGATACTCGGTAACCCCCGAACCTGTAGGAAACCATCGGTGCCACCGATCCGTACGCTGAAGAGTGCGACCCGGTTCTCCAGGGAGATCGTCACCGCTTCTCTCGCCCACTCCGAATCCTCCGCGGCGTCCGGGGAGTCGATCAGGGGCAGGAAATCACGCTCCGGAATCGCCTGCACGATACGTGGTTGGACTTCTTCACCGGGCTCGATAGCCTCGTCTTCGGTATCAAGGAAGGCATCATAACCAAGCCCCTGAAAGTGCTGATGGATCGCTCGGGCCACGTCGCCACCGTCACTACGCTGATTAGGAGAGGAAGAGCCGACAGTCGCGCCGGAATAGCTCCAGTCCTAAGATGCCGTCGAATCGCCGTGAACACTCGCTCGCCCGGTCGGTCACCCTCATCCCAGCCGACGGCATTGAGACGCCCGAGGTAAGCGAGGTCCCCAGTCAGACTGCGGAAGTCGAAGGCTGCGCGCTTCGGGATGACCAGTAGGATCGGAAAGCTGCCGGCTCCGGCCCAGCGGGCGAAGGCAAGGACCTTCGAATCGTTGAATGACTCCTTTGTCAGCAGGAAGACCAACACCGCGGTCAAATGCTCGTCCGGCAGATTTGTAAGATCTCGATCCAGCGTCGATGTGGGTATTTGCTACGAGGTAGCGGCAATCATCTCCGCTATGTGATTTCCGTCGCCTGCGGCAACGAGCTTGATGATCCGGTTTTCCATCGCAAGAGGGGGATGTTGGCCTTCTCCGCCGAAGCTACCGGTGGGGGTAAGGGGGTGCCATGTTTCAAGTGCGGTAAGCACTTGAAAAACGGAGCCCGGCCGCAATCACAATCTCGACTTGGCGTGGAGAAAAAATCCCAAGGATGGCATTTTTCAAGGTCCCCGAAAGGGAGAACTTGCTCCATCGATGAGCGGGTGGTGTTATGACTTCGTTCTGCGAGTACCGCGAAGCCATGAGGACGCGGTACCCGCGACGGATGGGGCTACTTAGCGCGCGCCCGCGGTCCGTAGACCAGACCGCCGGTAACCTCAATGGTCGTGCCGTCGATCGAGTCGTTGGTGATGACATGCTTGAGGGTACTGGCAAGCTCTTCCGGCTCGACCAGATGGCCCACGTGAACGTCCTTGAGGATCGCCTCCAGAGCCGTTTCGTTCATACCTTTAAGGATTTCCGTGGCCGTGTAGCCCGGTGAGACGCCGACGACTCGGATCGGGAGGTGTTTCAAATGGAACTCGCCCACCAGGATCTTCGGCCACAGGGTAAGCGCAACCTTGGTGGAAGAGTAGTTGAGCTGGCCGATCTGGCCGGTACTGTTGATCGAGGAGGTAATTAGCAGTAAACCTTCCTTACCACTGTCGGCCATCCGTCGTGCGGCCTCGCGCAAGGTGAGGAAGGTACCGACGAGGTTGGTATCGACGACCGACTTGAACTGCTTGGTGGTCATGACGTTCTTGACCTTGCCGGTGCTCTTGTCGGTATTGATCATCAGGCTGTCGGCAAAGCGCCCCGCATTCGCCAGCACGACGTCGAGGGAGCCGAAGGTCTCGATCGCCTTGTCCATCAGCGCGCTTTGATCTTCCTCTTTGGTAACGTCGGTCTGTACCGCGATCGCTTCACCCCCCGCGGCCTTGATCTCCTTGACCGTTTGCTCCAGACGTTCGATACGCCTGCCGGCAAGCACCACCTTGGCCCCATCCTCGGATAGGTTTTTTGCCACGGCGGCACCGATGCCGGTACCACCACCCGTGATGACGACTACACTGCCTTTTACTTCCATTCCGTACCTCCTAGCATTCTTGTTTGGTGGATGAGCCCCCTGCGGGAATAGCTCACATGATGGCGAGGATGCTCGGGCACCTTAGAAAAATCCAAGTTGCCCTGCCGGACAAAGATGCCCGGCCATTTCCAAGCATCAGTGCTCGAAAAATGGGAGCACAGCAAAAGGCTCTCACTTTGCGACTTGAAAAATTCCAGAGATGGAATTTTCAGGGTTCCCATTCCGGACCCGCAAGTTGCCGGCTAAAGATTATCAGATCGCGAATCTTCTGCAATAAGGACGCACAATCGGGTCGTGTTGCAGCTCGGTCGACACTTGTAGTATAAATCCCCTCTTATTTCGAACTTCGAGCCTCTATTCTTGCATGGCATCCTGTGCGTTCCGTGCTGTTGTCGGTTGAGCGATGCTCAAGTCATTACATGAATTAAGGGTACCCTGAAAAATTCGAGGTGCCCATGATGGGATCGGATATCCCGCTATTTTCAATCAGGCAATCGATCGAGAATGAAACCAAGTCGAGATCGGACTTCGGCTTCGTGTGGGGGAGAATTCCAGGGTGGAATTTTTCCTATTCGAATTGGGGATTAGGGGCGCTCCCCTCATTTTTCGAGCACACAAGTGCTTGTAAAAACTAAGCGAAGTGTGCTGTTTTTACTTCACGTTGATAAGGGCACCTTGGAACATTCGAGGTAACCGTGCGGGGCAGGGGTGCCCCACCAGTTCTCATGCCCTCGAGTACTCATCGAGTACTCGATAGCTGGGAGCAACGCGGAATGTCTTCGCTTTGCGACTTAAACAAAAATTACAGGGATGCGGTTTTTCAAGGCCCCCGTGAATTGCCGGGAAGGCGATCTATCGGGGATCCCATAATTCATCCGATTAGAATATCCCCAATTACCATCGACAGGAGGAGTCAAATGGCGGACTGGACCGAGCAGGCCGAACAAATGTTGAAGGCCTGGACCGAGGCTCAAAAGAATGTCTGGAGCAGCTGGCAAGACCTTGCCGGTCGTGCCGCCGGCGTACAACCCAAGCCCCAGGCATTTTCCATGAACCCCATGGACTGGCTTCAGCAATCCATGTCGATCTGGGCAGACCCGGCCGGGGTGGTAAAGGATGCCGGCCATCAGGTCTTCGGGAGCCAGTTTTCCATGATGCGCACCTTGGAGCTGTTGACTCGAGCTTGGCAGTTGGTTGCTCCCAAGCTGGCTGCCGGGCAGGATTGGCAGTCTCCGCTCTCCGGGTTTACGACCAACTGGTTTCAACAAGTTACCGGGGCATCCGATGACTTGCTCGATCTGTCCAAGGACACCCAGACCCTGTGGCAGTCCTACATGGGCGAGTGGGGACCCCTGCTGAAACCTTGGGTTTCGTCGATGATTGCGGCGACTGGCAGCGGACATCTCGGGGAGATGATGTTGGGAGGATCGGCGGGGCTGGGCCGCTTTCTTACCCTGGGGCAAGATGGATTCTGGAGCGCGCCTTTTACCAATTTTGCCGAGATTCCCAGCATCGGCGTTACCCGCGAGCAGCAAGCGAAAGTCCTACGGGCTTTCGATGCCTTCGTCAATATGCGCAAGGCAATGCTCGATTTCAACAAGCTGACGACCGGGGCCATGAAGAAGGCGGTGGAAACCGTGATGGCGACCCTGGCGGAAAAGAGCAAAAAAGGCGAGAAGATCCGAAGCGTGCGGGAGCTGAACCGCCTGTGGCTCGAATCCGCCGACGATGTCTTCACCAAGATGTACGCATCTGGGGAATATCTGAAGGCACAGCGTGAATTGTCAGCATCCGGCATGTCCTTCAAGCTCATGCAGCAAGAGGTGGTCGAGATGCTCTTGAAGGGTTTGAACCTACCGACCCGAAGCGAGCTCGACGATGCCTACAAGACCCTGTACGAGCTGCGCAAGGAGGTCAAGGCGCTGAAGAAGGCCGAACGAGGGCAGACCGAAACGGAGAAAGCTATCGAGCTGTTGGATCAGAAGGGCGAGGCGTTGCAAAAGGCCGTACATGAGCCGACCGAGCCATCCCCCTCGGCACCGACTCGGAATGCGATCAAACAGGTGGGAACGGTGGAAACTCGAAAGACGGCGAAGAAAATAACGGCCCGCAAGAAGACGGCGGCACGTACCCGGCCTACGACCTGAGAGCACCTTGAAAAATTCCAGGGACGGAATTTTTCAAGGTGTCCCTAAGCCGCGTACCTCCGAGCACAACCACCATCCGTTGGAGAAGATCCATGCTGTCACTACCCATCGATATCCAGCCCAAGGATGCCGTCAAAGAGATCAAAGAGCTCAATGACAAGGTCACCAAGGGCCTCGAGTTCCTGAGCAAACTCAAGGACGAGGATGTGGACATCGGCACCGCGCCCAAGGAGACCGTCTACACGGAAGACAAGCTCAAGCTCTATCACTACCTACCAACCCAAGACGATCTGCTCAAGACCCCCTTGCTCATCGTCTATGCCCTGGTCAACCGCTACCTAGTGGCCGATCTCCAGGAAGACCGCTCCCTGGTACGCAACCTAGTCAACGAAGGTTTGGATACCTACTTGATCGAATGGGGTGATCCGGCGCCGGCGGACAAGTACCTCACCGTGGACGACTATGTGAACGGCTATGTGGACAATTGCGTCGATTTCCTGCGTGAGCGGCACGGGGTCGACAAAATCAATGTCCTCGGGATCTGCCAGGGCGGTACCTTGGCCGCCTGCTATTCAGCCTTGCACCCGGACAAGGTAGCGAACTTAATCCTGACGGTGACGCCCATCGATTTTCATCCCGGCTGGGACAAAAAGAATCCGGAAGTCGGACTGCTCTTCAATTGGGGCAACGGCGTGGATGTGGACCTGATGGTCGATGCCTATGGCAATGTGCCCGCAGACATTCTCAACTTCACCTTTCTCTTGGTCAAGCCCTTTGCGCTCAATTTCGGTAAGTACCATGACATGCTGGACATGCTGGATAACGAGAAGGCGATGCTGAACTTCCTGCGCATGGAGAAGTGGTTGTTCGATGGTCCGGACGCGGCCGGCGAGGCCTACCGAGAGTTCGTGCGGGATTTCATGAGAGACAACCAGCTGATCAAAAATGAGAAGATGATCGGTGACCAACTCGTCGATTTGGGTAATCTCACCATGCCGATCCTGAACTGCTATGCGACGGCCGACCACTTGGTGCCGCCACACTGCTCGAAGATCCTCGGGGAAAAGGCGGGAACCGATGACTATACGGAGATGGCCATCCCCTCCGGCCATATCGGCATCTATGTCGGCGGCAAGGCGCAGAAAATGCTGGCACCGGGTGTTGCCAAATGGCTGCGGGAGCGCACCTGATAGCCGACGGCACAATTCCCTTATCCCTTAAAAGGGGAAGAAAAAATCCCACGGATGGGGTTTTGCAAGCCGGTACCCGCAGAGCGAGGAGAATTCACAGCACATATCGTCCGAGATCTACCATGGGGAGTAATCGATATCGTCGTGGATGAAGGGCGTATTTTCTTTCAGGAGCGCTGGCGACACATATGGATAAACGAACCTAGGATACCGGTATGGACCATATATGGACCATACAAGAAAGACGACGCTTCACCGTGCAGTCGATACCCAAATATGGCGCTATTGGAGTAATCGGGTTCGCTTCAGAACATCGGGAGCTGTGCAGTTTGCCCACAGAAACCCAACGGTTAAAATTAATTTCGATGTGCGATGGGTGATGGAGAACGCTCGCTGGACCGCCAATGCCAGGAAGCTTCTTGCTAGTAGATCGCAGAAATATGCAAGTTAATCTCGATAGTGCGGACTTAGCAAGTTACCGTGCATGCAATGTCGACAACCCCGGACAATGCCGGGAGTTTCGTGCGGTTCCGCATGAGTACGGCCATACCTTTCCGGGTGTCGATGACGAATATGTTGCAGGTCATGTCAATCTCGGCGATGCGAACAGCATCATGAATGTCGGCGACCAAATTCGTACCAGACACCTGAGCCCGATTCTGACACACTCAACACGATGATTCCCGATTGCACCTTTCGTCACCCTTGAATCGAAGAGTATTTTATTACTATGATCAAGCATTTTTTATCAATGCTGATCATAGTGTGTTGGTGCTATGGTGTTGCCGTTGCAAACCAGCCTCCGATCACAAAATGGCAAATTTTATGCATGCATGGATTATAAGCTTAACAGGACAGCCTGTTCATCGTATTTTGCAGCCGCCGGGAAGTCCGGAGATGGTATGGAGTATGCCCGGGTGATTCGAGGTTACGTCATTATTGAATGATGGTGAAGTGCTAGTGGTCGGATACCCCGGCAATAATTTGCTTGATCTCGATTACCAGGGTCATGATACCGTGTTGACGATCTACCGCCGGGGACATGGAATTGCCGAATTCATTTTGAATGACCTCATAATACAGGATTCGAATAGTCTGATGCCGACAATCTCCCATTACCAACACCTGTGGTTTTGATGAGAATGGTCTCTATGGCGTGCAGACGGTCGAAGATCGAATTATTAAATTCGACGTGGAGAAAGGAGTGATCATTGAGAGTGGAGAATAAAGGTATAACGCAAAAAAACATCGTTTCCATCCGAGGGGGTCGGTTCATTCTCGGATATGGCTAAAGGGGAAGCAGCTATCCGATTTGGCATATTTACTCTTTATTATATTGTTTGCGTTTCCCATCCTTTGGGCTTCGGCATTTGTCTGGTTGCGGAAACGGAATTTCCTCAGAGGCTTCTTAAGAACTAACCTGCTGATTTCGATAGAACCGATCCCGTAGGATGGGCTGTGCCCACTGATCAGGCGTAGTATTTGGTAGGCACAGCTCACCCTATTAGGTTAATCAGTTTCTAGACAGATTCTCAGAAAGTATGCATCTCACCCAATACCCAAACTTTTGGGCTTACGTCTTCAGCAACGGCCCCAGTCCTACTGGGTTGTTATCGAGCTGAGCAGTGGCGGAATAATAGATGGTACATACCGTAAAGAGTCATTCGCATCTTCTTATCCGTCCGAAGAACAGCTATACCTTCAGCAGTTGTGGGAAATCGGAGGAAACGACGAATTTGTCAGGCCATTGGAAAGAGCCCATGGCACCATAATTCCGGTTAGTGAGATTAAACCCATTCGTCTTTATCAATAGTCCGGAGCGATGATATGAGTGATATGCATGTTCCAACCCGTGGGGGGTTATCAGCCGCAAAGGAAAGTTCATCAGCCGATAAGGAATTATGGCCTCCAACCAACAGAGGATAATTTAGGCATCGATAATCCCCCTGGAAGTAATATCGAACCTATAAGCCAGGATCGTGGAGGATCCGGAGATTCTAGTAACGACTCCTGACAAAATGCTTCCTTCTGGCCCCCACGCTCCGGAGACTATGAAAGAATTACTGGGTTTTCAGGGTGTCAGGGACAGGATGACACAAGTCCCCCCGGATTTAGCATGAAATCTCACTAGTGTCTCCTCAACGTTATGACCGACAATTCAGGATAACCCATTTATTAAAAAAGAACTATTTGAAATTATACCGGTTACCGACTTGAGCTGCGGTACGCGTAAGGTGACAGCCTCTCCCGCGAAATTGCGGGTTGAGAACAACGACGCCTGTCTACAGGTATATTCGTCTTCTCGAGATCGCCATTTCCGTCTATGTGCTCGGGTCCACTATCAAGAAGCGGCTGAAAATCGATGTCAGTTTCTACGCAATTCCACAGATTCTGAGCCTCAGAATATTCGAATAAACTCAATGAAATCAACCGATTAATGACGAAGCATACAATCCCGACGAGTGCGACTACGATAACCAAGCTGAATTTGTTCAACTAAACATTGGGGCACTAGTGATGAAATCTATCTTGTCATTCCATATTTCACAGTAAACCTGGAATAAGAGAAGCTAGATCCCACGGCTTCCGGGAAAAATGAATTCTTTATAAATCTACCTGAAATGCGCAGCTTGACCTTTAGTCACGATTAAATAAATGGGGAGCATCTCGAAAGATTTTTAGTATTAATCCTGCAATTTTTATTGCCAGGATTCGTCTCAGTTTTGGATATTCTATAATTTGATATCTTATCCGAAGCCTTCGCAATTCGAAGGGGTGGTTCGGGCTTTAATCTTTGCGCTGTTTATCCAGGCATTAGTGGCCATCATAGAATACATACTGGTCACTACGGATCAGTACTGGAACTTCGGGTAAATGAATTCTTATCTCTTATTGCTTCCATCCCAATTGCCATTCTATTCGGCATTTTTTCCTCTTACTTCGCGAACAATGGGAAATACATAACCTTCTCAGGGCTATAAATGTAACGCGGGAAACATTGTATCCGTTGGAGTGGTTCAGTTCATTGTCGAATAACCTGACATTTATTGTCCTGGCATTCCGATGATGGGAGGCGATTATATGGATGGTCACTTGAATGGCCATCGGAACCGGAACAAGGACATTTTCTTATAGCCGGTCCTGCATGGATCCATGGAAGTAGAGGAGGAGGAAGAATAACCGGAGTCAAAAGCGTTTTGGTGTATACCAAAGACATAAAGTGGGTTGAATTCCTCGAAAATACTTTGGAGAAAGAGAATGAGTAGAAAACAGTCGAATCCTCCTCCACCGAAAAACGTAAGACCGGAACCACCGCCAGCACCTCATCAGGATGATGATTTATTGTAATAGAGGCAATCTTCCACCACTAAAGCATGTGAGGCCGGAACCGCCGCCACTTCAAAGGAAAAACGGCTGATAAGATCAATCGGGAGTTGGGGAAGAGATCCGGAAACAACGGCGGATATTGGGGCTCCTCCGTCACCCCAACCTAATGTTCCTGACGGAGAATAAAGACCGAAAAACTCGGTACTAGATCGAGTAGATCAACCACCCTGGAGATTCGATGATGGCAACCAAGAGATTCAATCGTGGTGTCGCGCTGGTCGGGGCGGGCATGAGTAGCTTCGGGGCCTTCCCCGGAAAAACGACCCGTGACCTGTTCGTCGAGGCATTCAAAGAGATGGAGGCGTCGGTGGACAAGGGCTTCGACCCCAAGGACATCAACGAATGCTATTTCGGTAACTTCAGCAGCAGCCAATTCGAAGGCCAATGTTTCACCGCCCCCTTTATCGCCAACGCGGTGGGGATGAATCCGAAGCCGGCGATTCGTGCCGAGAACGCCTGCGCCAGTGGCGGCACTGCGCTACGTTTAGGTGTCATGGCCATCGCTTCCGGTATCGCGGACATGGTGCTAGTCGGTGGCTACGAGAAGGAAACGGATCAGCCGACCGAGAAGGTCACCGAGATCCTGGCCACCGCTAGTGACAACCTGTACGAGAACGTGGCGGGTTTTACCTTTCCCGGCCTGTATGCCGCCCTGGCGACCGCTTACATGCACCGCTATGGGGCCACCAGCGAGACCATGATGAAGGTGGCACTGCAGAACCATGAGAATGGCGCCCTCAACGCCAAGGCCCAGTTCGGCAAGCGTATCGGCGATTTCATCATGATGAAGCAGAAAAGCGCGGAGAAAAGGGGTAAGCCGATCCCCCAGTGGGACGATGAAATGGCCTTCCTGCACGATCCGAGGGCCAATCCGGTTATCTCCTGGCCCATGCGCCTGTTCGATTGCTCCCCGGTCTCCGATGGTGCCGCGGCCCTGTTGCTGGTGGCGGAAGACATGGCCCATAACTTCACCGACAAGGCGCTCCATATCATCGGCAACGGTATAGCCTCCGGTGTGCCCATGCACGATCGTACCGACCTGACCGTGATCGAGACGGCGACCGAAGCCGGCCGCGTTGCCTACGAGATGGCTGGTGTCTTGCCCAAAGACATCCAGGCCTGCGAAGTCCATGATTGCTTCACCATGACCCAAGTGATCACCACCGAAGATCTGGGATTCTTCGAGCGCGGCCAGGGCTGGAAGGCGCTGGAAGAAGGCCGCACCGCCCGTGACGGCGACCATCCCATCAACACCTCCGGTGGGCTCAAATCCAAAGGCCATCCGGTGGGTGCCTCGGGTGTCGGGCAGGTCATCGAGATCTGGAAGCAGCTGCGTGGCGAGGCGGAAGAACGCCAGCTACCGGGAGAACCGACCCTCGGCCTGACCCACAATCTGGGGGGTAGCGGTCAGGTGTGCGTCGTCAACATTTTCGAGCGGAGATAAAACCATGAGCAAAGATTTCTACAATGCGGCCGGTTTCTACGAGTATGTTGGTGAGAAGAAGCTCATGGGTGCCCGGTGCAAGTCTTGCGGCGAGCTGTTCTTGCCGCCGCGTCCCGTATGCTCCGCCTGCCACAGCGAGCAGATGGAGTGGGAGGAAATGAAAGGAACCGGCAAGCTGGAGGCCTTTACCGTAACCCTCTATGGGCCGACCCGTATGGTGGAGGCGGGCTACGATGCGAAAAACCCCTATTGTGTCGGGATCGTGCGCCTGGATGAGGGTCCGGCCATCAGCGCCCAGATCCTTGGCTTGGATCTCACCAAGCCCGAGGAGATCAAGGTCGACACACCCATGAAACTGACCTTCATCGAACGGACGGAGGGGGAGGAGAAAAACACCTATATTGGCTTCGAGGCCACTTGAGCATAAGGGCGCCTTGAAGATTCGAGGTGCCCGTGCGGTGCAAGGACGCACCACCATTTTTCAAGCACATCGGTGCTTATAACCAACGCAAGCCGAAATTTCTTCCCACACCCATGCCAAGTCGGAATGCGATTTCGATTCGGCTCCATTCTTCAAGCGTTTACACGCTTGAAAAGTAAGGGGACATCCTCGTCTACACCTTGTCATCCACCGCTTCTCTTCTTCTCGCGCCCCGGCTCGCAGCTGCAAGCGCGGCTCTGCGGCGGTTGGTCGCTCGCATGAACAGCGCCGATACGACATAGACCGCCCCGGCCAGCAGAATAATGGTTGGCCCGACCGGCAGGTCGGGACCATACGACAACGCAAGCCCGCTGATGCTCAACAAGATGCCCAGGAGGGTTGCAATAAGCATGATGCGACCGAGCGAATCCACATAGTGTCCGGCCACTGCGGCGGGCAGTGTCAACAAGGCCAGCACTAGGATCAGGCCGACGATCCGGATCAGCAAGACCACCGTCACCGCGACCAGTACCAATAACAGCAGGTAGTAGAACCCTACCGGAATACCGCGTAGACGGGCGAATTCTTCGTCGAAGACCACGGCAAGGAACTGATGGTGATAGGCTCCGACGACAATCAGCAGCAGGATATCGAGTGCCAGCATGAACCATAGGCTCTCGTGTGACACCAGCAGGATATTGCCGAACAGATAGCCCATCAGGTCGGCCTGATAGCCCGGCGCCTTGGCGATGAACAGTACACCGGCTGCCATGCCGATGGCCCACAGAGCGCTGATCAGGGTGTCTTCCTGGATCTGCCAATTCAGTCGCACCCAGCCGATCAGCAGAGCCGCAGAGATGGCGGCTAGCAGGGCACCGTGCAAGGGATCGAATCCCAAGCATACGGCGGCCCCCATGCCGCCGAGTACCGAGTGGGCAATGCCGCCGGCGAGGAAGGAGATGCGCTTCACGACCACATAGGTCCCCATCAGGCCGCATCCGATGCTGGCCAGCAACGCGGCAGCTACCGCTGTCTGCAGAAAGTCGTGTTCCGCAAGGGCCGTGAAGAAATTTTCCATCGCTTAATGTCCGTGCGCGATCATGCGCACATGCCCTGCGTAGAGGTCCTGAATGGTATGGCCATCGATCGCATCGGTGTGGTGGCAGATCAGAGTACGGTTGATACAGGCGACCCGGCTCACGTAACGTGAGATGAAGGCCACGTCATGCGAGACCACCAGGATGGTCATGCGCGCGTTCAATACCTTCAGTAAATCGAAAATCTCGCTCTCCATGCGCTGGTCGATGTTGGCCGTGGGCTCGTCCAGGATCAGGATTTGGGGGGCGCTGACCAATGCCCTGGCCATCAAGATGCGCTGCAATTGTCCACCGGACAGGTTACCGATCCGGCACGTGGCAATATCCACGGCCCCAACCTCGGCCAAAGCTCGATGCGCGGATTGTCTGTCCGCGTGGGATGCCTGTCCCGGCCATAAGGCACCCCTCCAGCCGCCGGAGCGGCCGACGCCGAGCTGTCCGAGCTGGACCACCTGCTCGACCGTGATCGGAAAGTCGCGCGGAAAGCTCGGATGCTGCGGAACATAGCCCAGCATCCGACTGGCCGATCGTGGCGGCCGGTCGAGCACGCGGATCTTGCCGAACTGCGGTTGCAACAGGCCGAGAATCAGCTTGAGCAAAGTGCTTTTGCCGCCGGCATTGGGACCGACGATGCCGAGAAACTCACCCTCCACCACCTGCAAGTCGATGGCTGACAGGGTTGGTACGGCGCCGTAAGCAAAGTCGACGGACTCGAGATCGATGACGGTATTCAAGGCTGTAGCGCCCTGGCAATCTGTCGTGCGACCTCGCGCAAGTTGTCGCTATAGTTGGCGGCCAGGGGATCGACCACGGTCACTCTACCGCCGATTGCCTTCGCCACCTGCCTGATTCGGTGCTTGCCGAGCTGTGGCTGGACGAAGATAACCCGGATATTCTCTCGCTTCGCTTGGTCGATCAGCGCCGCCAGTGCCCGGGCCCCTGGCTCCTTGCCCTCACGCTCGATCGGTATTTGGATCAGGCCATAGGTATCGGCGAAGTAGCCCCAAGCCGGGTGGAAGACCATGAACTTGTGGTTTGGCAGCGGATCGAGCAACATCCGAATCTCCCGGTCCAGATTATCGAGCTCCTGAACGAACGCCCGATAATTGCGGGTGTAATCCGTCGCGTGTGCTGGGTCCAACTCGGCAAGCTTGGCGCGGATCATCCCGGCCATGTGCTTGACCAACGGCGGGCTGGTCCACACATGGGGATCGGACTCATGGTCGTGGGCACTTCCCGTGGGATCCGCTATGTGCTCGTGGTGTTCTTCGAGCCGGTTATGGCTACCGCCCTGATCCGTGGCGGCATTGTGCCCATGGCTCGCTTTCCCATCACCATGTCCGTGAGTCTCCAGGGCACGGAGCTCGATGCCAGCATGTGTGTCGAGCACCTGCATAGCGGGATTGGCGGAGCGGATACGATCCATCCAGGCATCCTCGAATGATAGTCCGGTGCGGACATAGAGCACAGCCTCCGCCAAGGCTCCGATCTGGTGCGGCGTCGGATCGTAGGTGTGGGAGTCGTGGCCCGGCCGCACCATCGCGCGGGCATCCACGTGCTCGCCGCCGATTCTTTCGATAAAGGTCCGGATCGGCGGCACACTGGCGAAAACGCGAAGGGGCTTGGCTTGGCCGATGGATGGGCCGATGGCGAACACCAGCAGGAGAAGCAACCAAGCATAGTACATCGACTTGGTACCGGTTCTCACGAAAGGGCACATTGAAAAAGGGTGCGTCTCTTTGGAAACGACACCGGATGTCCAAAATCTGAGAGTCGAGGCCGGTTTTTCGGACACCTTGTGGAACTTGTGCACCATCCATTTCACACCGCCTCGCCCTGAGACCTAGCGATCCAGGCGCACCGTGGATTCGAAAAGCTCTAGGTTTACCGCCCCGGCGGGGATCCGTAGAGGGCAGGCTGCGCCCACCGGAAAATATCGAGCAAGCTCAATGGTGGGCATAGCCCGCCTTTGTATGTTCTGCTTTCAGGGAAAGACCAAGAATCGGTTATAAAAAGGACTTGAAAATGGGATCTTTCACGGTTCCGGCTACACTGGACACAACGAAATTAAAACACTATCTGATATAGGGTGTTCTCGCAATCGCCCACCTAAAGGAAGGGTAAAGGCTCATCAGGAAGCTCATCACTACAAATCGAGCACCATCGAAAATTCAAGGTGCCCTTATCTCAAGACTCCGAGTCGGAAGACTCCGAGTCGGACCTTGCGGCTAACTGGGCCTCGAGCCGATCGATCCGTTGCTCGAGTCCGATCGTAGCGGAGGCCGAAATTTATGAGTGCGCGAAAGGCACTATTCTGGGTCTACCAATCCATACCGATCTCCTTGGCCTTGTCCACCGAGCAAATGACCAGCCGTAGCTGGATGGTCAACAGTTCGATGTCCACCAGCTTGATCCTGATGTCACCGGCGATGACCACCCCCTTGTCGAGCACACGTTCGAGTACATCGGCCAAATTGTTGGTCTCGATCGCGTGCTTCAATCCGCTTTGTTGCACCATGTCGGCTCCTCGGTAGTTGGCGTGCGAGGCGGGTCGTCTCGTCGTTCGTATAGGGGGCACATCTACAGCAACTTGCCCAGCGGTCCCAAGTCGGTGTTCAGGCCATCTTCTTCCAACCCGAACTCCTTGCGCAGCCGCTCGATCTCTTCGGTCTGCTTCATCAGGGCCAAACCCAATCGCTCGATCCCATCGTCGGTGAGGGTCCCGGAATCCATGCGCCGGATGGCCTGACGCTCCAAGAGCTCATGCAACAGGCGCACCAGCACCAATACCAGCCGACCGACCCCGTTCTTGACGTCTTCACCGGATATATCGATGCGCGGGGCTGCGCCCTCGACAGACCGCGGCTCATCGATCAGCGTCACGGACTGCATGACGCGCGCGAAGTCGTTCCTAGCCCGCATTGTCGACACCGCTCATGGGGATTCCGTCGGGCCAGCTTCGAGGTTGCGTAGCGCGGCGTCCACGAAAGATACCAGAACCCGGAGGTTCAGGTAGATCAAATCCACATTCGCCACCGAGATCTTCACCTCGCCGGTGACGATGACTCCCTTGTTCAGGATCCGATCCAGCATCTCCGAAAGGGCGATTGGCTCCTGGTCGGCATAGGAATATAATGGGGCATTCTTCGAATCCTCGGACAGCCGGTTATAGGGACTATGAGATATCGTTATCTTCTCCCGGCATACAACTCACACCGAGGGTCGCCACGGCCTGCAGACCGCGCGGGGCATCGCCGCGGTAGATTCGGGTCCGAGGCACAGTGGAAAAAGCGGGAAAATCGGCCTCGAACGCCGAGACCCAAGCCCTATCTCGTTCCACCTGGGCGGTGCAGACGGGACAGGCCCCGCGCGGTGTCAACAGGTTGATGAACAGATGCCGGAGCCCCAGTCCCGCCGTCTTGCAGGCATCGACTAGATCTCGGTTCTCCTCCAAGGGCAAGTCCGTGGGGGTGTTGACCAACATGAGGCCGGCCCGGTCCCGGTCTCCGAGCAAGCCCCGAAAGAACTTGAGATCCCTGGACAATTGCACCAACCGGAGACCGAAATGCGGAACCTTCAGGGTGTCTTTGTACTTGAGCAGCAGCTCGAACATGGCCTGTAACCAATTATCCAGCAATCCCGGCAGCTCCAGCAGCCGAATCAAATGGCCGCTCGGCGGTGCATCGAGCACGAACAAGTCATAATCCCCTTGCCGCAAGAATACGAGGGCCCGCACGAGCGCCGCGATCTCATCGATCCCGGGCGGAGCAAAATCCAATACCTGCTCCATGACCTAGCGGTCAAAGGTGAAATCCAAGTTGGACGAGAGTCCGGTGAAAAACCCCTCCAGCTCCGCGCCGTATGCCGGTCTCATGGCCACGAATTCGCCCTGCGCATCGACCTCCATCACGGACAACCCCCAGTAGACCACAACCGGCTCCGGACCGACAGGGATACCCAGGCAGTCGCCTATCGAATGTGCCGGATCATCGGAGAACAACAAGATACACCGGCTGGGCTCGGTCTCGGCGACATGCAAGGCGGTGGCACAGGCCAGGGTCGTCTTGCCCACGCCACCCTTGCCACAAAAGATCAACAGGCGCTGGTCCGGTCCCGGAACAGGGCAAGGTGCCTCGACCAGGATCGGTGGGAATGTCGCCACCGGGGCCCCCGGGAGGCGGTCATCAATGGGCGTCGCTTCGATCCAGAATGAAGAGAGGGCCTCGATGCCGCGGACCTCCCGCGACTGCATGGGAATCCCCCAAAGACGCCCGATCCCCCGAATCGCCGTTGCGTACCGGGCGGGCTAGGCACTCGATCTAATCGGCCCAAACGGCCGCACAGACTGGACACGGACGGTCGGGATACAGCCGGTTGATCACCAGTTCCGGGGTGGCGATGCTGCTAGCGCGCAACGCGTAGGCTAAGTCCAAGGTCTCCTCCAGGACCAGTGTCCCCGCTAGGGTGACCGGCACGAAGCGACAAAGGTCCGGGTCCCGCAACAGCTTATCCATCGCCTCGATCTCAGCGGCCAAATCCAGGATGAAACGGTCCAACCCATCGGGGACATAGCGGCCATGAAACACCTCTAACGGTGCTTCGCCAACAGGGTATCCAGCAGCTCCAACCACCGGCGCAAAACCGGCGGCAAGGCTAATAAACGCAAGGTATGGCCGGTAGGGACCGTGTCTACCAGGACCGCCCGATAGGGACCTGTGGCCACTCAGTGGCCGATTTCCAGAACGGCCATGAGCTCGTCCAGTCCGGGCAGAGAGAGGGAGAGGAAACGGTCGATATCCCTATCGTCGAGCAAGGTGCCACGATGCACGATCTCACGCAGCTTATCGCCGTGCTCAGCACGAAACGCCTCTGGGGCGGCACCGGCATTCAGCCCTTCTATTTGCAGATTTATGCGGCAGTGAGCCGCTGGCCAAGCTGTCCGCCCAGGGAGTGGGCCGGATCGGTGGAAACCAGCAACAGGAGAGCATCGGGGTACACATGGGCCCAGTGCAGAACCGTCGCCGCGGCACCGGTGGTCTTGCCGAGCCCTCCCTGTGGTGGGCGGCAATGTTACGCCGCTGCGACCGCACCGAATCCCCCTGATAGCGAGAGACCACCGCGGCAATATCATCCACCACCAAGAACTCGATTTTTTCATTCTCGATGCCGGTTTCCTCGAACCCATCCAGGGCGTCAGCGGCAGTAATTGCGTAAAGGTACCTTATGTGCGCTCATCGATCTCGAACTAGGCATGGATTCCTGCTCGGGCTATCCTACGCGAAGCCACATCGCTGAGAGATGGGCTAAAGAGCAAAGGCTAGGCAAGCTTGTGGAAGCCTCGAATCTTTCAAGCTCCCCTCAATACTGCAACCGGAATCCCTGCCCCGAAGACCGTTGCCGCCTAGGTTTATGCTTGCGAGCAGCTTCAGTCTCGCGCCGGCGCTGCTTCTCGGCCTCGGCAATCTGGCGCTGTGGCAAAGTACCGACCTTTTTTTGGCCTCTTTGGTGGTGCGGCTTGCAGTCTGACGCATAGTCGCGGGTCACTTTTGGTGAGCCGGGCGTAGCTCCTTCAGAGTAGCGTCCCGCGTACTCATGACATCGAACAGCTGGCGTTTCTCATCATCGATCTCGCGGAAGCGTTGATTCAGAATCTGCCCGCGTTGCAACATATGAGTATACTCGACACTACGGTGGGCTTTTTCTATCTCCAAGATGGCAACCCGCAGGTAAACCTTATAGCTCTTGGAGAAGCCGGAGCGTCGCCATTTTTCGCGAAACTCGAAATGGAATCCGTCCGATTTCGGGTGCAAAAAATTAGGCGATGGCCATGGCCTTCGGCGGTCCACGTTCATCCTGCGTCCGTCCCGGCGCGCACTCCGACGAAACCCCGGCCCTACGGCTACGCGAGGATCGTCGCACTCCGCTCGTCGCTTACGCTCCCTCGCTTTCCCGGGCTCCTCCTGGGTCGTACGCCCCGCCATGGGGCGGAGATTCGCCAATCCCCTGAGACTGCGGCTCTTGTTATCCAAAGACATAAGAATTCACCCCTTGCCGGTAATAACCGAGGACCGATTTCGGCCGTTCCCTTTCGGCCGGTAAACGAGCCCACAGCACACCCGATCAATGATTTCGTCCACGACTTCGGGCATCAAGGATTTCCCCTCTCGGGTCACCTTCACCGTATCCATATTGCAGACGTCATGGCAGACAGTACGGAAGAACCGCTGCGCCGGGTTCTCCGGAATATTCCAGTGAAACAATATCTTACTGATGGCAATGGCGGCACGGATAGTAGGCCGATGATTGCTGACCCCGATCGTCCGGACCTCCGGTATCTTTGCCCTCCCCGGCATCCGGACTGTGGTGATCCCTGCCGGAATAACGGGATGAGATCCGAGCGACCCAGTCGAACCCAGGCACACGGCGTCTTGCCCATCACTCACCCCCATCGAGCCGAGGTGCAAAACTGTAGGGCGACCAGGACCCGCTCATTCGCAGCAGCAAACCGCCCGAATTCCCCTCGCCCGATAGCGCATCCACCTGCTGCCTGAACCTCTCCAACTCGGAGTGGGCGACGAGGAAGGCCCAGTTCGCCGCCATCTCCTGGGTAAGCCCACTCTTGCTCCCGCGTTTGGAGCCGGGCCCTGCAGGCCTCGGCGGCCGTCTCACTCAACTGCTCGCACAACCACCGGCATGCACTGCCCAGGGTGCTGTCCAGCTCCGACTCGACGGCTTTGCGCAGCCTTTGCTCCTCGAAGTAGCGCCGCCCCGGAATCAGCGCCTACAGATCGCTTGCACTACCCGCCAGGGCCTGCTCGGTGATATGCGCCAGTGTCGCCTTGCGGTCATACAGGGCCTTCACGGACCACTCGGCCCGATCCCGGGTCCGGGCGAGAAATGCCCGCAGGACCTCTCGGTGGCCATCGATGCGCGCCCGCAAGACCTCGGAGCTGCTGAACAGGGTAGCGAAACGCACCGGGATCACAGGTCCCTGGTCCATCAGGTCACGGATCACGGCTTGGTGATGCAGGGCCCGCGGCCCCGCCCAGGCGAGGTCCCGCAGCCGGTCCTCGGCCTCGGGACCGACGAAGTCCTGTCGCGAGACAGGGCTGACGACCACGGTGAGCCCCCCAGCCCCAGCAACTCCAACGGATACCGGTCATCGACCCCGGTGCCCGCCGGAACGATCGCGGTATCCGAAGGTACCAAGCCGAAGAGATAGAGGGGGTCCTTCATCCGGGTATTCACCGCTCGCGATGTCCCCGCAGGGGTATCTTCAAAAATCGGTGGTCAATTCATAGTGCAAACAAACGATGGAGGAGCACAGGAAAGCGAGGGAGCGTAAGCGACGAGCGGAGTGCGACGACCCCTGCGTAGCCGTAGGGCCGAGCGTTTCGTCGGAGTGCGGCGCGTGAGCGCCGGCGGAGACGAAATGCAAGGCCATGCAACAACACGGCGTCAAGTCATTGTGGAAGTCCTGGCGCCGCGCGGAGTACGCGCCGGAACGGACGCAGGACGAACGTGGGCCGACGAAGGCTATGGCCGTCGCCTGATTTTTTGCATCCGAAATCGGACGGACCCCATTTCGAGTTTCGCAAAAAATGGCGACGCTCCGGAAGCTTCCTACCGGACCTTTGCTCTGCGGCGGGATCATCCCACGATCACCCAATATCGAATGCTCACCGAGTGAAGCAAGTACCGAGGACCCGCTTTTGATCCCCCTTTTCCCAACCCCTTTTCCCGCCAGGGGAGAGGGGCCTATAGCCGCCGGAACCCGGCTACCACCCCCGCGCCAAATGGAGATCGAGGAAGCGCCCGGTATGGGAGTCCCGGCTCGCGGCCACCTGCTCGGGGGTGCCGGTGACGACGACCTCGCCGCCCTTGTCCCCCCCTTCGGGCCCCAGGTCGATGATCCAATCCGCGGTCTTGATCACATCCAGGTTGTGCTCGATGATCACCACCGTATTGCCGCGGTCGCGCAGGCGGTAGAGCACCTCCAGGAGCTGCTTGACATCATGGAAGTGCAGCCCGGTCGTGGGCTCGTCCAGGATATAGAGGGTACGGCCGGTATCGCGCTTGCCGAGCTCCCGCGAGAGCTTGACCCGCTGGGCCTCGCCCCCGGACAGGGTAGTCGCACTCTGGCCGAGGCGGATATAGGCCAGCCCCACATCCATCAGGGTCCGGAGCTTGCGTGCGATCGCCGGCACGGCGGAGAAGAACACCGAGGCATCCTCCACCGTGAGGTCCAGGACCTGATCGATGGTCTTGCCCTTATAGCGGATCTCCAAAGTCTCGCGATTGTAGCGCCGGCCCCGGCAGGCGTCGCACCGGACATAGACATCGGGCAAAAAATGCATTTCTACCTGGATCAACCCATCCCCCCGACAGACCTCGCAGCGCCCGCCCTTGATATTGAAGCTGAACCGGCCGAGGGTATAGCCGCGGGAACGGGATTCGGGCACGGCGGCGAACAGCTCCCGCACCGGGCTGAACAAGCCAGTGTAGGTAGCTGGATTGGAGCGCGGCGTGCAACCGATGGGACTCTGATCGATACCCACCACCTTATCGAAATACTCCAGCCCCTCGATCACGTCGTGGGGCGCCGGGGTCAAACCAGCACCGTTGAGCTGGCGAGCAACGGCCGGGTACAGAGTATCGTTGATGAGGGTGGACTTGCCGGAGCCCGAGACCCCGGTGATACAACACAGGGTCCCCACCGGAATGGCCGCATCGATTCCCTTCAGGTTGTGGCCCTGGGCCCCCCGCACCCGCAGTTGACGCTCCGGCTCCACCGGGGTACGGTCGGCCGGGATCTTGATGCGCAGATCACCGCACAGATACCGGCCGGTCAGGGAATCGGGATTGGCGGCCACCTGATCGCCGGTACCCTGGGCGACGATCCCACCGCCGTGGACGCCGGCGCCGGGACCTAAGTCCACCACCAGATCGGCGCTGCGGATGGCCTCCTCATCGTGCTCGACCACGATCACCGTATTGCCCAGATCCCGCAGATGGGTGAGAGTCCGCAGCAGACGAGCATTGTCCCGTTGATGTAGGCCAATGGAAGGCTCATCCAGGATATACATGACCCCCACCAAGCCGGCGCCGATCTGGCTGGCGAGTCGGATGCGCTGGGCCTCGCCACCGGACAAGGAATCCGCGCTGCGCTCCAGGGACAGATAGTCCAAGCCCACATCCACTAGAAACCGCAAACGTTGGGCGATCTCCTTGAGGATCTTGGCCCCGATCTCGCCGTGTCGACCGGGCAGGACCAGGGACTCGAAGAAGCCCAGGGACTCGCCCACGGGCCAGGCGGTCAGCTGCGGCAGATTGTGATCGGCCACCAGCACATGACGCGCGGCCTCATTGAGACGAGAGCCGCCACAGTCGGGACAGGGCTGTTGAGAGAGATAGCGGGCAAGCTCCTCGCGCACCGGGTCCGAATCCGTCTCCCGATAGCGCCGTTCCATCGTGCGGATAATCCCCTCGAAAGACCGCAGCCGACCCGGCCCACGCTCCCGGGGCAGGGAGAATCGGATCTTCTCCTGCCCGGAGCCATAGAGCACCCGCTGATGCACCGACTCCGGCAAGTCCAGCCAGGGCGTCTCCACATCGAAGCCATAATGGTCACCCAAGGCCTGAATCATCCGGAAATAATAGGCATTGCGTCGATCCCGGCCCCGGATCGCCCCCCCGACCAAACTCAGCTGCGGCTGGGCCACCACCTTGGCCGAATCGAAGAACTGCTCGACCCCCAGGCCATCGCAAGCGGGGCAGGCCCCGGCCGGATTATTGAACGAGAACAGGCGCGGCTCCAGCTCCGCCACACTATAGCCGCACAGGGGACAGGCGAAGGCGGCGGAGAACAGGAACTCCTCCCGGTCCGGGGCCTCCATCCAGGCCACCCGCGCCAAGCCATCGGAAAGGCCCAACGCTGTCTCAAAGGACTCGGCGAGCCGCAACGCCAAGTCCGGCCGGACCTGGAAACGGTCCACCACCACCTCGATACTGTGTTTGCGTTTGGGGTCCAGCTCCGGGGACTCATCGAACTTGAATAGCTTGCCATCGATACGGGCGCGGATAAAGCCCTGGGCATGGAACTCCCCGAGCAGGCGCTGGTACTCCCCCTTACGCTCCGACACCACCGGGGCTAACAACATCAGCTTCTCGCCCTCCGGCAGGGCCAGCACCTGGTCCACCATCTGGCTCACGGTCTGGGCTCGGAGAGATATCCCATGGTGGGGGCAATGGGGATTACCAACCCGGGCGAAGAGTAGGCGCAGATAATCGTAGATCTCGGTGATGGTGCCGACGGTAGAGCGGGGATTATGGGAAGTAGTCTTCTGCTCGATCGAGATCGCCGGCGACAGACCCTCGATATGATCCAGGTCCGGCTTATCCATCATGGACAAAAACTGGCGGGCGTAGGCGGACAGCGACTCCACATAGCGGCGTTGACCTTCCGCATAAATGGTATCGAAGGCCAGGGAAGACTTACCGGACCCGGACAGACCTGTGAGCACGATCAGTCGGTCCCGCGGTAGATCCAGGTCCAGATTCTTCAGGTTATGGGTGCGGGCACCGCGGATGCGGATGGTATCCATAGGCCGATATCCTGCTAGTCTTGGCACACACTCGACTCCACCAAGCCGATCCGTCGGCTACTGTTATAAGCCCCTCTCCTCTGGCGGGAGAGGGGGAGCAAAAGCTAAAGCCCCGGCTCCTGAGGACCGGGCAATCCGATCCCGATGGCGAGCCAGCCGGCTCCCGGCCACCGGCGACCAATCGCAGGGTAAGCCCCCACAAACCTCTTTTCAACGAACACAAGCAATAAGCGACTGCACCCTTCGCGCCTGTCCTGGCAGACACGGGCTTGCCCGCACTGAATCCGGCACCACACGGTAGGCGCAAGCCTGCCCACACCGCATTCGACATCACGCGATAAGGGTTCCACACCTACGGGGACCTCACCTTAGCGCTGGCAAGCCGGCACCTACACCCGATACCATACGGTAGGCACGGGCCCGCCCGTGTTATCTAATCGAGGGAACCCTCCATCTACAACCAAACAGCATCCCAAAGGGGATAGTCCCCAATCTTCTCCACCAAGCCGGCACGCAGCGGATTGGCCACCATGTATCGAGCAAGCTTGCACAGATCCTCCTCACAACGAATGGCATAGTCATGGTAACCCTTCTGCCACATGGAACCTTCACGAGCCAATAGATGGTTCACCGCCCGAGCCGAACGTGATTTCATCGTGCGAACCACGACGGCGAGATCCTCATCGCCTAAAACGAAAAGCCAATGCAGGTGATCAGGCATCAACACCCAGGCAAGTGTCTCCACCGGCGCGTCGACCAACTCACGCGCAACCGTACGGCCGATTCGCCAGTCGATGAACAGCCGAGCGCGCCCTTCTATCACCGTGGTGACCATGTAAGCGTGCCCAGGCTCCGAAAAGCGGCTCTTTCGCAACAGGTGGGAGTAACAGAAAACTCCGGTTGGTAGCCTTACCACTTTGTTGTTTCTAGGGCTCATAGAAACAGAAATACCCCCACACTCATGTAAATTAGGGGACCTTGAATTTTTTGGCTCTCTTACGGAGAGTGTGGGTAGGATGGAAAAGAAAGCCATCCTTGACAGGCTGGACAGGCGCAGAAGAGGGGTTTGCATGAGGAGATCGGGGCGTTTTGTCCGCGAGGCCACGCATCACGGTGAACTCAGCAACAGTAAGACATTAAGCTTGATCCGCCGGGTGCCCCGATCCCCTCTTGCCTGCATTGTGTTGCGCCCATCCAGCCTGTCAAGGACGCAGCCGCTACGCGGTGGTTTCCTTTTCCACCCATACCAAACGTAAGAGAGCCCATTTTTCAATGGCGCCCTATACCCGGAAGCAACACATCGCGGCGGAAAACCCATATGTGACGGGTAGATAACCAATCCCGCCAGTCTCGAACATCCTATCGATCCTGTACTATCCGCATCCTGTGACACGACGCCGGAAACCTCGACCAGGAATCCTATCCATGCCATCACCGAGCCCATCTTCGTTCCTCTGGCTATTGCTGGTCCTCTTGGTCGCCGCCGGTGTCATGGCCCTGTGGACCTTTTATGTTTAGTGGAAGCGGGATCGCTATACCCGGGAACGCTTCGCCTTCTTCGGCTTTTCCGCGCTCTCGGCCCTCGGGGCATCTTTCCTGACTAGTCTGTCGCTCGATACATCCCCGCTCGGTGGCCTGCTATTCGTACTACTCGACCTCCTGGGACTGACCGCTCAATCCGCACCGCCACCCTTGACCCCCCTGGGGGCCGTACTGTTCATGGTTGTATTCGGCGGCCTGATCTATGCCTACGTCCGGGCCGTCACCTCCTGGACCGGCCGCAAGAGCCGGGCCCAGCAGGAGCAGAGCCGCAAGACCGCCAGGGTACGGCAAGACATCGCCCGTCCGCTCAGCCACAAGTTCGAAGTTCGGAAGCAACTGGAGCCTTACCAAGAGACCACCGACTCCCAACCCGAAATTCTGGAGAGGCCCGAATCCCTGATCTGGCACGAACGGGCCCGCCAATTGTGGCAGCTACGCAACCGCGGCTATCGGTTCGACGGCGAATACGACACGGCGCACCAATGCTGGCTGGGGGAGGAGAAGCACACAGGCGCCCTGGCGGTACTGGCCTGTTATCCGCAAACCCCGCAAGACCTGTCCTCATTGGCGGACTATGCCCGCCGGGTCGCGAGCAACCAAGGACGCACCGAGATCGAGCTGATCGTGGCGGCGAAGCAGAATGACCCTGCCCCACGGAAGCCCCCTGAAGATGAAGATTATCGCCTGAGATACACCAACGAAGCGGAGCTGCTGGCCGATCTAGTGGATTTCTCGAACTATTTCGACGGCATCTGTGACCGGGTCGAACGGGCTAGGTTGATGGATAGTAGCTTGACCCTGAAGGGCACCTACACACCTTCAGGCTATCGTTCGGAAGATGAGGCCCAGGACCGGGAGCTTATCCTGGAGGGCTTCATCCATGACTGGCTCGGGAACAATACCGAGCCCCAATTGGTCCTGTTGGGCGAATACGGGCAGGGCAAGAGCACCGCCTCATTATTGATGCTCTGCTATCAGCTCACCGAGCGGCTCGACCAGCACCCGGATGTCCGGGTCCCGATTCTGATCGAGCTGCGGGGCAAAAACCTACGTAGCCTGACGCCGGAAGAGCTCTTGGCGACCTGGACCCACCATTACGGCATCAAGACCCAGGCTCTGTTGCACCTGCATAGGGCGGGACGTCTGCTCTTGATCTTCGAGGGATGCGACGAGATCGATCAGAGAGGGGATACCGAGACCCGGATCAGCCACTTCCGTTCCCTCTGGGGTCCGAACTACCCGGAGGCCAAGCTCATCGTCACCGGGCGCCCCAACTTCTTTCTCGACAGCACAGAGTTCCGACATGCCCTAGGCAATGGAGGAGCACAGGAAAGCGAGGGAGCGTAAGCAACGAGCGGAGTGCGACGACCCCCGCGTAGCCGTAGGGCCGAGCGTTTCATCGGAGTGCGGCGCGTGAGCGCCGGCGGAGACGAAAGGCAAGGCCATGCGACACGGCGTCAAGTCCTTGCGGGAGTCCTGGCGCCGCGCGGAGTGCGCGCTAGGACGGACGCAGGACGAACGTGGACCGCCGAAGGCCATGGCCGTCACCTGATTTTTTGCACCCGAAATCGGACGGACCCCATTTCGGGTTACGCAAAAAATGGCGACGCTCCGGAAGGAGTAGACCCGCACCCTCTACCTGGAGCCTTTCGACCTCGACCGGATCGCCCATAGCCTGCGCGCCCTGGACCCGGCGACCCGCGAGAAGATCCTCGAGTTGGCACGGCGCGATGGGAAATTCATCGAGGTGGTGGCACGGCCCTCCTTGCTGCACATCGTCTCCGTGCTCTGGCGAAAAGAAAATCTGTCCCGACACACCTCCATCAGCTCGGCCCTGGTGATAGAGCGCTTCATCGACCACCGCCTGAAACGCCAACGGGTGAAGCAAGACGAACGCCCCTTCATGGTGCTGAACAGCGCCGAGCGGCACTATTTCATGGCCAGCATCGCCGCCTACATGGCAGCCAAAGATCTACCCAACCAGATCGACGGACGCCAGTTGCAAGAGGCGGTGGACCGGTTGGTCACTGGGATCCCCGATGCGGTGTCACGGAGTGTGGGTGCGGTGGAGAACGAAAATTCCCGTCCGCTGCGCAGCAAGGAACGTCTCAGGCTCTCTTGCGTTTGGTGTGGGTAGCGCCGTTTTTCTTGTCGCGTAGGATAGCCCTTTCCAGGCACACTCTGTGCCCTCTTTTTCGCCTGCAGGCTCGGACCAGTCGATGGAACTGGCTGGCCAGTGGCCAAGCCAAGCATCGGAGGTTTTCATCACGGACCCATTGTCGTTGTTTACCGTTGCGCTCGGCCTTCCGGCTCCTTGGGAGGTCGTTGACGTATTGGGAGGTCGTTGACGTAGCCTTCAATTCCGAACCGGGCCGGATCGATTTCCACCTCGCCTTCGCCTCGGGAACACGATTTGCCTGTCCGCATTGTGGGGCGGAATATCAGCCAGTCCACGACACGCTCGAGCGCGACTGGCGTC
>Ga0209457_1000071_pt1 | contig 40771 bp, 40 predicted proteins | sample WorMetHEROISLAND_5_FD_187410 | JGI IMG/M metagenome (GOLD analysis project Ga0209457, IMG submission 187410) | Marine gutless worms symbiont microbial communities from Max Planck institute for Marine Microbiology, Germany - Olavius sp. 5 HERON... ... | reverse complement strand
TCCACACAATGTGTATCTTTACATCGTAAACGGAATGGGCGCCTTTGCGGTAATGTTCCATGATACCGCAAACCTACTAAAGTCTTCGCCTGAAGGCGAGGGTTTTTCTCCCATTCCCCGAATGGGACAATAAAGAGTTACGTTGAGCACCAAGGACACCAGGATTCAGGTCAGCTTCAAGTGAAGCTGTGATGTATTTTAGAACCCCGCGCATGCGCGGGGGTATCTATGTAGATCGGTATCCCCATGCCGACAATACGCCATGGATTCCCAGGCCTTTTACCACCCTCATCGGCGGCAAAGGATTGCCGCCCTGCCGGATGTCCCGGTTTTTCGTAGGTCGGCATTCCCATGCCGACGAAATCCGCGCCCTCGCCTGCGATACGGGCTGCCCGCCATTGCAAGCCAGACGCCTGCCAGCCGGCAGCAGCAATCTCCACGAGACGGGGTTGGCCGGTGATCTCTCTTTTGTGACCTGTTTGCGGCCTGTCAGAACTCCTTCTTTTTTATATCCATTATATATCCATACATTCCGGCCAGGATAGCACCTCGAATATATATCCTAAATATATATGGCGGGAAGGGTAAAATCATAACCAATATAAATTGTCAACATAAATCTGATACAATTATATCCCTTTGGCCTGTCGGAATCCCTTTATCCAGAACCGCCTGGCAGCGTAGGTCGGCATCCCCATGCCGACAATACGCCATGGATTCCCAGGCCTTTTACCACCCTTATCGGCGGCAAAGGGTTACCGCCCTACCAGCCTTGTTTGGCGGCAAAGGATTGCCGCCCTACTTTTAGCAGGTGAACGAAGGCTCGAATTACCATAAGGCCTTCGTTATTGTCCCATTCGGGGAATGGGAGAAACACCCTCGCCTTTATGGCGGTTGAGAATTCACTTTCCGGTACACGGCATCGGAGCCGGTTGTTTGCCGAGAACCAAGAGCCGTCAGACAATGTCTCTTTTGAATTGGGGTGGATAGCTGCGTCCGGAGGGCGGGTACTTGTTGTTGCTTTGGAATCATCGCGTTGCCGCAGCTCCATAATCATCATGCCGGGATGATTATATTACGATTAGCGCTGTTTTTTAGGCCGACACGGGCCAATGAACCGGTTTGCACAAAATCAACCGCGGATTTTGGGGGTCATTTTGTAATTGACTTTTCCATTCAGAACCCCTATTAGAGCATGTTTCGCAATTGGTCATTTTAACATGCATATATGAGGAATTTCATGATTTGTACAACTGTCCGTCAAGGTGAAGACTGCCTGTTTATGTCTGCCAAAGGGTGTTCTTTTAACGGGGGTGTATGCCGCCAGGTAATTGAATCGTGTAATGGTTGTGGCCGTACCACGGAATATCAAGATGCATGGTATTGCACGGCCTGCCCCGACCCCGCCGGAAAGTGGAAAAACGGGGTTTGTAATTTTGCCACCCATGCTAAAGCCGAGGAAGCCCGAAAAGGCGGCGGTAAGGTCAATCCGCTCAAAGCATCCAAGCGGGCCAATCGACCCAAATAGCTGTCACATCCAGCCACGTTGCGCTAACCGGGTCGGATGTCAGCATCCAACCCGGTTTTTTGTGACGCCTGGCATATGACAACCAAAGATCAATACGACTTGTATTTGGTCATCAATCAAAAGGAGATTGCGGTGATGAATCCCATAGCCGGTCATTTAAATCAGATCATCAAGTATGAGAACCCGCAGCTATTTTTCTCTTTGTCCCGTTTGGGGAAAAACCTTTTTTTCCCCAGGGGGATTCCCAGCCAGGGCCTCGAGGCGAAGAAAAAAGCACACCGGATCAATGCAACGGTCGGCATTGCCAAAGAGGCGGGCCACACCATGCGGCTCGACTCGGTAAAAGATCTCATAGACCCCATTCGCCCTTCAGAAGCGCTCACCTACGCGTCATCCTATGGTGTTGAAGGGTTGCGCAAGCATTGGCAGGCGATGCTGGTCGAAAAAAATCCGTCATTGAAGGATCGGCGGATCAGCCTGCCGGTGGTTACCAACGGTATCACCCATGGCGTCAGTACAACCGCGGATCTGTGGATTGACCCAGGTGACCTGGTGTTGGCGCCCGAGATGATGTGGGGTAACTATCGCATGATTTTTGAGGTGAAAAAACAGGCCCAACTGACGACCTATCCGGTTTTCAATTCGGCCGACCGGTTTGATCTGGAAGGGCTTGAACGGGTTGTGGTCAACGCCGCCAAACCGCGGGCCAAAATCATGGTGATTCTCAACTCACCCCATAATCCCAGTGGCTATGCCTTCTCGGAAGAGGAAGGTGACAAGATCGTCAGGATCCTCATCGCTGTGGCCAATAGCGGGTGTCATGTGGTGGCTGTTTGTGATGATGCCTACTTTGGTCTGTTCTATGATGCCCATAGCTTGAAAGAATCTCTTTTTGCCCGGTTGGCCGGCACCCACCCCAATCTGACGGCTATTAAACTGGACGGCGCCACCAAAGAGAATTATGTTTGGGGACTGCGGGTGGGCTTTATCACCTTTGGCTGCCAAACGGTTTCCGATACCCCGGCGCTCTATGACGCGTTGACTCAAAAAGTGGCCGGGTGCATCCGCGGGACCATCTCCAATGACTCCCATTTGAGCCAGTCCATTGTGTTAAAATCGATGCAGGACGAACGCTTTGTCAAAGAGACCAAGGCGAAGTATGAAATATTAAAAGAACGCGCTGGAAAAGTACGCGAAGTGCTTCAGGACCCTACATTTAACGACGCCTGGACGCCTTATCCTTTTAATGCCGGATACTTTATCTGCCTAAAATTAAAAGATGTGGATGCCGAAGCGTTGCGGCTGCACCTGTTGGATCAGTACGGTGTGGGGGTCATCTCCCTGGGACATACCGATATACGGGTCGCCTTTTCCTGCCTCGATATTGACGAGATACCTGCCGTTTTTGATCTGTTGCTGCAAGGCATCATGGATTTGCGCAAGGCCGGAAAGATTGTCTCACGCCCATGACAGACAGCGTCATCAAAAAAAAAAGAAGGCTGCCCTTTGACCTGGCCTATGCAGGCAAATGGGCCTTTTACTTTTTGATCATCGGCATTATTGCCGGCTTAGGGTCGATCCTCTTTCATTATTTGTGCGTTTTAGGGATGCACTATCTTATGGATCTCCTGGCCGGTTACCGCCCGCCATCACCCGCGGGCGAGCATCATCTGCTTGAACCGACGGTAACACCGTTTCGTCGTTATATGCTCTTTTTCCTCCCTGCCATGGGCGGTCTTTTCAGCGGTTGGCTGGTCTATACCTTCGCACCGGAAGCAGAAGGGCACGGCACGGATGCGGCCATCGACGCCTACCACAATAAAGGCGGCAAGATTCGAGCCCGTGTGCCCATTATAAAAACCATTGCCTCGGCGGTGACCTTGACCACAGGAGGTTCCGGCGGGCGCGAGGGACCCATTGCCCAAATCGGCGCGGGGTTTGGCTCCTTTTTAGCCACGCGGTTGAAGTTGAGCCGGCGTGAACGGCGGATCATGATGGCGGCGGGGATTGGTGCCGGGGTGGGCTCTATCTTCCGCGCACCGTTGGCAGGGGCGCTGTTTGCCGCGGAGGTGTTGTATCGCGACCCTGAATTTGAACCGGAAGTCATTATTCCCGCGGGCATCGCTTCGGTGGTGGCTTACTGCGAATTTTGCCTGGTTTTCGGGTGGGGGTCACTTTTTGCATCACCTGATTTCGTATTCCGCAACCCTATGGAGTTAATGCCGTATCTGGTTTTAGCCGGTGTATTGGCCGGAACCGGATTTCTTTATGTAAAAAGTTTTTACGGCATTATCGGCATTTTTCATCGGCTGCATTTGCCCAACCATCTCAAGCCCGCTTTGGGCGGGTTGGTGACCGGGGCCATCGGCGTGATGTTTCCCCATACCCTAGCGTTTGGGTACGGGTATATTCAGCAGGCGCTGACAAACCTTCATGGTGTCTCCATCCTGTTTTTGCTCACTCTGGCTTTGGGGAAGATTTTGACCACCTCATTTTCCATTGGATCGGGTGGCAGCGGGGGTGTTTTTGGGCCATCGGTGGTGATCGGCGGCGCCATGGGCGGTGTCGTGGGAAAAGCGTTTCATAAATTGATGCCGTCGGTGGTGACCGAGCCGGGTTCCTTTATAATTGTCGGAATGGCCGGTTTTTTTGCCGGGGTTTCCAATACCCCTATTTCGACGATTATCTTTGTCAGCGAAATGACCAACTCCTATCATTTGCTGCTGCCCGGCCTGTTGGTCTGTTCGGTGGTCTATTTGGCCTCCACCCACTGGACGATCTTCCACAACCAGGTAAAAAATAAGATCGCATCGGCTGCGCATACCGGTGAGTTTTTTGTGGATATTTTACAAACCATCCGGGTTACGGATCTGATGGGTAAAGTGCGTAAGGTGACCCTCATTCCCCAAAGCATGACTTTCGAGGCTTTTCGCAAGCTTTTTTCCAAAACCAAACAGCATTATTTTCCCGTGATGGACCCCAATAATCGTCTGGCCGGGATATTTTCCAGCACCGATATCCGCGGACTTCTCTTTGAAAGAGGCGTGGGAGATTTGGTGGTCATGCAGGATATTGCCCACACCGATATTATTGTGACCACCCCCGCCGATGATTTAAATACGGTGATGAAGAAATTTACCCAGAAAAATATCGACAGCTTACCTGTGGTACAAGAAGACGATCATGGTATCTTGCTGGGGATGCTCACCCGCCGGGATGTCATTGCCTTCTACAATGAAGAGGTTGATCGAATGAAATCCCAATCGATCGGACCGGAGTGATTCAATAGGTAACCGCCACCAGGAAAAGCCCGGTTGCCGGTGCGGTCGGACCGGCTGCAGTGCGGTCTTTGGCGGCAAGCATATGCGGGATGGTTTCCGGTTGAAAGCGCCCTTTGCCGACATCAACAACAGTCCCCACGATATTACGCACCATCTGCTTTAAAAATCCATTTGCCTCAATCTCGAAAACCAGGTGCTTTTTGCGGGGTTGATCCCAGTTGGCGGTAAAGACCTGCCGGATGGTATGGCTGCGGGGGCTGCCGCTGCTCTCAAAGGTTTTAAAATCATGTTCGCCGACAAAATACTCGGTTGCGGCGCGCATGGCTTCAAAATCAAGTGGTTGAAAGATCTGCCAGACATACTGACGGCCAATGGGATTAGGGTAGGGCTGGTTGAGGACCCGATAGCGATACCGTTTTTTGTGGGCGCTAAAACGGGCGTGAAATTCGGCGGATACGGTTTCACAGTCGATAATGGCAATATCAGATGGCAAAAGGCTGTTGACGGCTTGTAGCAAGCGCGCGGCGGAGAGCCGGGTGTCGGCCACGACGTGGGCCACTTGGCCTAACGCATGCACACCGGCATCGGTACGCCCCGATGCCGTCAGCCGACATTTTTGCGGAACAATCGATTCAAGGGCCTTTTCGATGGCCCCTTGAATCGTTGGCCCGTGGGGTTGAATTTGCCAGCCGTGATAGGCGCTGCCGTCGTAGGCGATGGTAAGTTTATAGTTTTGAGGCATGGTTTTTAATTAAAGCCGGTCTACGGGCACTGACGCCATTGCAGATTCAATGTTATCATCAAAGGTGCGCACCATCTCGGACAGTTCGATTTTGCGATTGCAGACCCCGCAATAATAAATAGGTTTGTTGTCACTGTCGATGCAGCTCGAGTGCGTTCCGGCAAGGGGCGCGTACCTGTTTTCATCGTGAGGTTGTCTATTGGGTGAAAAATCGCTATTTGTGAGTTCGTACGGGAACATGCCACAGGTTTACCGTTGGTTCAAGTAGATGGATAGGTGTGGTTTCTGAAAAAGGGGATCAAGATGTCAGCGAAAGGATGTCAGGGTTTTTTAGCGGGTGCCGTTTCTGCAGGTGTCAAGAAAGAGGGTCGGCTCGACTTGGGCTTGATCTATTCCAATAGGCCTGCATCGGTGGCGGGGGTGTTTACCCAAAACCGGGTCAAGGCGGCGCCGGTTCAGATCTGTCAGGAAAAATTGAAGTACGGTATATGTCGTGCTGTTGTGGTCAACAGCGGGAACGCCAATTGTTTTACCGGCCTACGGGGCATGGCCGATGCCAACGCCATGTGCACTTTGGTAGCGGATGCACTAAACATTGAGGAGGCTGAAGTGTTGGTGGCGTCCACGGGTGTTATCGGGCAACCGCTGCCCATGGAACGCATTGAAAAAGGGATTCTTCTTTTAGGCCGGCGCCTTTCCCGATATGATTTTCCCGAACTCTCCCGGGCGATGATGACCACGGATACCGTTCCCAAGCTTTTTACACGACGGGGCCGGATCCGTGACCAGGATTTTCATATCGTCGGTGTAGCGAAAGGGTCAGGGATGATTCATCCTGATATGGCGACGCTATTGGCTTTTATCTGTACCGATGCAGCCATTAAAGCTGATCTCTTACAATCGATGTTGGCCAAAGGGGTGAATCGTACGTTGAACCGGATCTCTATTGACGGTGATACCAGCACTAATGACACGGCGCTCTTTTTGGCCAATGGCGCTTCCAACGCGGTTATTGAATCGGAGGAAGATATTCATTATTTCCAGGATCTTCTGGATGAGCTGCTGCTGGATTTGGGCAAAGCCCTGGTCAAAGATGGCGAAGGCGTCACCAAACTGGTTGAGATTCGTATTAAAGGCGCTAAGACGCCCAAAGAGGCGCTGTCGGCCGCCAACACCGTGGCCACCTCACCTCTGGTCAAAACCGCCTTTTACGGTGAAGATGCCAACTGGGGACGGCTGCTCATGGCCATTGGCCGTTCCGAGGCTCAATTTGATCCGGAAAAAGTCAGCATTTATTTTGATGATGTCTTGATGGTGGTCGATGGTGCGGGATTGGGAATGGATGCTGAAAAAGCTGCGACTCAAGTATTGAAAAAGGCGGAATATAGGATCCTGATCGATTTGGGTGTGGGAACAGCCGGTGAGAGTGTGTTTACGGGGGATCTGACGGTCGATTATATCCATATTAATGCCGACTACCGCTCTTAGCCACGGATACCGGTTCATGATGCGCTTACAAAAATATCTCTCCGCAGCGGGTCTCTGTTCGAGACGCAAAGGGGAAACGTACATCCTCACGGGCCGGGTGGCCGTAAACGGAACGGTGGTATCGCAATTGGGCGTTCAGGTGGACCCCGATAAAGATGAAGTCCGGTTTGACGGCAAGCCGCTGCAATTAAACGAAAAAAATATATACATTGCGCTGCATAAACCCGTTGGTGTTGTGAGTTCCTGCGATCATCCCGATAAGAAGCTGGTCATCAATCTGGTGGATGTCGGCGCCCGAATTTTTCCTGTAGGACGCCTGGATCAAGATTCCGAAGGGTTGCTGTTATTGACCAACGACGGCGCTTTACATCACCGTTTGGCTCACCCAAAATTTGGTCATGAAAAAGAGTACCTGGTGACGGCAACAGGGCCGATGAGCGATCGGGCCTTACAACAAATGAGGACGGGTGTTCTGCTGGATGGCAAACGGACCCAACCAGCTGAAGTAAAACGGGTGGCCGCCAATCGATTCAGAATCATTCTAAAAGAGGGCCGCAACCGTCAAATTCGGCGCATGGTCAATCAGGTGGGAGCTAAAGTGAAACGTTTGATTCGGGTACGCGTTGCCCACATCCGGTTGGGCGATTTAATGCCGGGTCAGTGGCGTTATTTGACCAAACACGAAAAAGAGCGTTTGCCGGAGGGATAATTTGGACAAGTACAACCGTTTGAGGCATGTTCAACAGGCGTTTGAATCTTCTATTAGAATAAGGTCTTGCGATTTAGGTAAGATATGCAGGGTTGAGAGTAAAAATCACCTGGTTGGCTTCCTGAATCAAATTCACTCAAAAGGCGGAGAAGGTGTCATCGTCAAAAACCCCCTAATGCCCTACCACACCGGACGAAGCCCTCATGTCCTCAAAGTAAAAAAATTCCAGGATATGGAAGGTGTCGTGACTGCTGTGAACGAGGGAAAAGGCAAATATAAAACGATGATGGGATCACTGACCTTAGCCCTTGATGATGGCGCCGTTTTCAAGAGCAGATCCTGCGCCTGCCAGCGGCTTGAATGATTTTTTCGTGGCGCCGCAAATGGGGCATTTCCAACTTTCGGGAAGGTCTTCAAATTGGGTCCCCTTGGGGATTTTACCTTTTCGATCCCCTTTGTCGGGATTGTAAATATACCCACAACTAACCATCTGACACTGATACATCTCTTCGGGTGCTGCCATCCTCATGGTCTCCTAAATGACAATTTATATCAATACGGTTTCTGTCTAACGTCCATGACCGCCAGCGGCCACAACAGACGGTGAAAAGTCCGTTTTTGAGCCTTAAAGAGGAGACTTTTCATATAAACCTCCATGGCCGTAAACAGCCACAACGAACGATGAAAGTCTTTCTTTTTGTATATATTTGGTAAGACTTTTCATATAAAATATGCGATATTGTTTTTTTAGTAAAGTGTATATATGTTCATATAAAAAGTTTGCGGCGATAGGGTGCCATATTGCCGATGACCCTCATGATGCTGCACAAATCTATTGGATAAGATATTTTGTCAATAACAAAGGTTGCCCTGTGAAATTACCGGTATTTGATGACTTTTTAACATCACGCGAAAAGATCGCCGTGGTGGGATTGGGCTATGTGGGGTTACCGCTGGCCCTTTATTTTGCCGATCATTACCAAGTGGTGGGCTACGATATTGATGCCGGGCGGATTAAAGATTTAGGCCATCGGATTGACCATACGGGAGAGGTGACAGCGCAGCAGCTAGAAGCGGCAAAAATCACCTTTACGCAAAATCCCAAAGCGTTATCGTCGTGCCGCTTGATCATTGTGGCTGTTCCCACCCCGATTGACGCCCATCGTAATCCTGATTTGAGACCGCTGACGGGTGCTTCCGAGACTGTCGGACAGTATATGCGCGAAGGAACCGTGGTGGCCTACGAATCAACGGTCTACCCGGGCGCCACCGAGGAGGTTTGCCTGCCGTTATTGGAAAAGATCTCCGGCCTCAAACACGGTGATGATTTTTGGCTGGGCTATTCACCGGAACGAATGAACCCGGGCGATAAAGAGCACACGGTGGCGCACATTCCCAAAGTAGTGGCCGGGGCGACCTTGAAGGTAACCGATCTTTTGGCGGCGGTTTACGGCCAAGTGGTAAAAGCCGGAATCCATCCGGTCTCTTCCATCAAGGTGGCCGAAGCGGCCAAGGTGATTGAAAACACCCAGCGTGACCTCAATATCGCCTTGATGAACGAACTGGCCATGATCTTTGATCGCATGCAGATAGATACCCGGGAGGTCCTCACAGCGGCCGGCACGAAATGGAACTTTATGCCGTTTCAGCCGGGCTTGGTGGGTGGTCACTGTATCGGTGTGGATCCTTATTATCTTACCTTTAAGGCTGAATCAATGGGCTATCATCCCGAAATGATTTTAGCCGGGCGCCGCATTAACGACGGAATGGGTAAATTTATTGCCGAACGGACGGTAAAGATGTTGTTGGCCGCTGACCGCAAAGTCCGGGGTGCGCGGGTGGCCGTTCTGGGTCTGACGTTTAAGGAGAATGTGCCTGATTTGCGCAACACCCGGGTGGTTGATATTCTCGACGAGCTTGCTGAGTACGGTATCACCGTACTGGTGCACGATCCACTAGCCGTGTCTGAGGAGGCTCTGGATCAATACGGAGTGCAATTGTTGCCCCAAGACAGGCTCTCCGATGTGGATGCCGTGATTGTCGCAGTGGGCCATGATCTATATCGCAAGTGGGGTTTGGCCGGGATCGCACAGCGGTGTAACGGAAAGCGCCCGATTATTGTGGATGTTAAGGGGATTTTGGATGTCGATGCCACTACCGCCCCGAAGATTCACTATTGGCGGCTTTAAATCGGTTGACCCTCATTCCGGTGGCCTTCATCAAATCCTGTGTTTGTCTTTTAAACGACCACGGGCAACGGCAACGGCATCTTTACCGTGCCCTGATCGGCAATGGCTAACAGACCGAGACCTTTGCATAACACCCCTTTTGGCCTGATTTCGGCGTCCGGCTCAAAATCCGGGCTTATTGTTGCATTCGGGGAATGGGAGAAACACTCTCGCCTTTAGGCGGTTGGGAATTCACTTAGACGGAAAGCGAAAGATTTTTGAAGGCACGCTGATGAAACGGGATTTTCTACACATCAACGATTACTCTGCGGAGGTGATCAATTCATTGGTAGCGACGGCCACGACAGTGAAAAAACGGTTTCACCAAAAAGAGACGTTTGAACCATTTGACGGTATGAGTTTGGCAATGATTTTTGCCAAACCGTCCGTCCGGACCCGGATCTCTTTTGAGACCGGTTTTCATTGGATGGGGGGGCATGCGCTCTATCTCGGTGCAAACGACATCCAGGTGGGTAAAAGGGAGGCAATCAAGGATATTTCCCGTGTGATCAGCCGTTACAACGATCTCATCATGGCGCGATTGTTTGATCATCAACATATCGTGGAACTGGCCCATTACGCCGATGTTCCGGTCATCAACGGTTTAACCGATTACAATCACCCGTGCCAGATCATGGCGGATATCTTTACCATCCAAGAGCAGTTGGGGCGGGTCGAAAATTTCAAGCTTGTTTATGTGGGTGACGGTAACAATATCGTCCATTCATGGCTTAACTTGGCGCAGCGGTTGAAATTCCACTTTGTCTGTGCCTGCCCAAAAGGATATACGCCCGATGTGAAAACATTGGCGGCGGCGCAAGATGCGGGGCGGTCACTGGTTGAAATTTCCCACGATCCCCAAAGCGCTGTGAAAGACGCCGATGTGGTTTACACCGACGTATGGGCTTCCATGGGGCAAAAAGAGGAGCGCGCCGAGCGTGAAAAGCAATTCCAGCCGTTCCAGGTCAATTCGGAATTGTTGGCGGCCACAGGCAAAAAGAGCCTCTTTTTACACTGCCTGCCCGCAGAAAGAGGGCGCGAAGTCACCGACGCGGTGATGGAGTCGGCCGGCGCCAAGGTTTTTGATCAGGCCGAAAATCGGATGCATATGCAAAATGCCCTTATGCTTATGGTAACCGGTAAAGAGTTTTAGGCACAGGTATTTAATAACACTAAAAAACCGGGGTGCCGAATTGAATCGGCGCCCCGGCGTCTATTTTGATCTGATGCCGTTTTCCGGATTTAGAAGCGGAACAGGATACCGCCACCCAAACGGCTGGCAAGTTTATCGGCGTCCACATTGGTGATCAGATCATCCTGATCCACACCGAGCCAATGGCGGGCTTCAAGAAAAAGGGATACATTAAACATATCCGGTTCCCCAAAAACCCTCACACCGGTTTGGAAGATCAGGTCGGTGTGACCGCCATCAACTGCTTCCCGATCCACACTCTCATCATCCATGTCCCAATAGCCAATACCGGCGCCGATAAAGAACCGGTTAATCCAGTAGTGCAATAAAAGGTCGGCGGAGATGGCGTCATCCCCATGGTCGCCGTCTATGTGGATATTGTATCCCAGCATACCCAAGAGCGAAAGGTTGTCTGTAATACGATATTCCAGGCCACCACGGATCGGAAAAAAGTTCGCCGGATCCCACATCCTTAGAAAGCCGGCGGTCGCTACCGGACGCAAGCGTTTGCGGCTGGTCACTGCTGCCTCACAATTGGATCCGGAAGCGGACTCACCCTCGTTATCGGTCACGGTGGTTTTTACTAAATAGGTGCCTCCGCAAGGGATTTCCGGATCATAGACAAAAGGTGCCTTGTCAACGGTATGTTCAGCCACCACATTGCCCGCTGCGTCCATTACCGCAACGGTCATGGCGGCAATTTGGCCGTCGGCATCGGTGGAGCCACCGGCGTCAACTGTAACTGTTTCGCCGCACCATATTTTATCAGAGCTTAATCTTGCCGCGCAAACCGGCGCTTCATTGACCTTTTGTACAGGCTTTTCTACAGGCGGCGGCGGCTCTTTGGGAATTGGCGTAATGGAACGGATGGCAAAGTTGACACATAGCAACGGAACAATAATGTCGTAACGGTTATCGCCCAAATCGATATCAAACTGAAAAGCGTCAAATGGTTCATCACCCGCCCAGGTCACATCCTTGGCCACCCGTACCGGCCCTTTCCCGAACTTACGGTAGAGCATCCAGAGCATCTTTTCACCTTGGTTGACCTTGATGGTCTTGATGTCCGCTGTAGGGAACTGCTGGCTGAATGCCTGGTACAGGCTGGTGTAACCGGCCTTTTCAAATCCTTTACGGATTTCGCCCGGACTATCGGCGACCACCTTTCTAAGATCTTCAATCGTTTCTATTGGTGGCACCGCAAAGGGGCTACGGCCCAATTCGCGCAAAACAGTTGCCGCCGATGCGACCTGGGTTACGCTGAAGATAAAAAGAAAAATCCCAATGGCCCAAAATAATCGTTTTTTCACGGTGTTTCTCCTTTTAATGACGGTTTTCAACACGGGTTTAAATGGCAACTCAATACGGTCATGCTGGATATTTTCAAGTAATACACTTACAATAAAGATATTTTTAATGAAAGAAAGGGTTGAAGTCAAGATTTTCGACTATTTTTTTCTAAAATCCATCGGCCGATGAATATTTTTTTAGTAGATCCTGCATTGTAAAAGATGTTCAAGTTGATGCAGCACCGAATATCGAAGCATTGATTGATGCATTGTGTTTTGGTAGTAATAAGGTATCGTCCCATCCGGGGAATGGGAGAAAAATCCTCGCCTTTGGCGAAAGTTTTCGCAGGCCCATAGGGCCTAAAGCGGATATCTTTCGACTACAGTCGAAGGGTTTGCGTTTTTTTCATAAACGACCGCCGCTGAAAAGCGACGCTCTTTTATGGCGGCTGCGCCGGGCGGCTTTCATCCGGCCGGCCTGCTGTAGGCAGGCCGAGCGAACTGAGCCGCCGAAGCTACCGCCTAGGCGGTTGAGAGAATTCAGCTTGGTGACTATTTGACCTGGAGAGAGGCTGTAATGATTTTTATTGGTAATTTTTTATTGTTGACCAATCAGGAGAAAGTTGCGGAAAACGAAAGGCGGCACGGTGATTTCAATTTGATGGTTGAAGCGCCCGATGCGGCCCACGCCATTCGCAATTTCAGAGACACCATTTTACATTTTCAGGCTGAATCGGATTTTTTCGAAGGCCATTGCAAGCTTTTTTTAATTCAATTGCTGGAGTTTGACCAGATGCCCACCCATCAGGCAATGGTGGTCTCTTACAAGTCAACTGCCGGAGATCCGGCCATGCCTTATATCGGTTGCCTTTTTCCCAATGCCGATACCGATGGTTGCCGCATTTATGACTGGAAGGATAATCAGCCCCGGGTGGATGGCCGTCCGGAAGGATTTTTTATGGAGCTCAAAGAGGGTGAGGCTGTTATCAGCAAAACCCTACCCGCATCTTCCGATGCAGGGTAAGAGGTGTCCCATGAGCGCTGATAAAGAGACCTTTGCATAACACCCCTTTTGGCCCGATTTCGGTGTCCGGCTCAAAATGGTACCCTCGAAACAGTCAATATATTCATCCGGTTACATTTTGCGCCTTCCTTGAACGTGAACAAAAACAGATGTCCTGCAAAGGTCTCATAAAGAGTTGCTCACCGTCCACATTACCGTGGATATTGCCACCGACGCGTTGCAAGGCATTGTGCCCAATATAAAGGCGGTGGTGGGGGAAAACGCCAAAGGCCACTACCAGGTCAATACGGCCGACGCCGTAGGCAACATCACCGGTAAATTTCTCCATGGGCATGATTTTGTCACCTATGCGGCCGATCCGGCCCATTATACAAGGTTAATGTGAAACAATCCTGGCGCCATATATTTTATCTCGCCCTAACCTTTTTTTACATCCTGGAGGGCGATGCCGGTGCCGCCTCGTTTTCATGGCCGATTGCGCCTGATCCCAAGGTCGTTCCAATTTTTAGCTGTCAAATTGAAAACCGATACCCTCACGACCCTTCCGCTTTTACCCAAGGACTTGTTTTTGATGCCGGTCTTTTTTGGGAAGGGACGGGTCTGTATGGGTTGTCCGACCTACGCAGGGTTGAGGTGTCCAGCGGAAAGGTGCTGGAGCGATTAGCGCTACCGCAACATCTTTTTGGGGAGGGCATTGCTCTTTTTGATGATAAGATTTACCAATTGACCTGGCGCTCCCACGAGGTGCGGATCTATGACCGTGATCCGTTAACGTTACGCAAAAGACTGTTTTGGCCCTATCAGGGCTGGGGGATCACCGTTCTTGATCCGTTTTTGCTGATCAGCAACGGGACCGAAACCCTATATGTTGTCGATCCGGAAAGCTTTAAAATACGATCCGAAATAGAGGTCCGTGAAAAAGAGAAACCCTTACGGCGATTAAATGAATTGGAGAGGGTGGGGCATTATATTTTTGCCAATGTCTGGCAAACATCCCGTATAGCTGTGATCTTGCCCAAGAGCGGCCAGGTGGCCGCCTGGATTGACCTTTCCGCCATTTCCAAAAATGAACCGGCCGGCGTGGCCAATGGTATTGCCTGGGATTCAACTAACCGGCGTCTTTTTGTGACGGGCAAAAAGTGGTCGTGGACGTATGAAGTGACCCTGAAGAGTTCACCGTGATACTATAGGGACTGATCCGTTTCCGGAATCAGTCGTTTGTTCATCCCGTATTTTGCACGCCACGGATGGGTTCACTGGCAAGGCGGCAAGGGCCAAGCTGTATGCTAAAAAAGGCCGTACAATAAGAGCTGACACACTGACCAGGCGGTACGACCGGCAACAATGGTGCTGCCTCAAAACAGCACCGCAACGGTCAGCTTCAGATAAATATGGCTATTGGGCAAAGCGCCCGAAGTAGAGTTCCAGCCGTCGGATAGCCAGGGAGCAGGGCAGGGTTAATAAGAGGTACATGACGGTAATGGTGATCCACACCTCAAAGGTCAAATAGGTGGCCGCCATCAACTCCATGCCCTGAAAGGTCAGATCGGGAATGGAGATGACCGCCACAATGGCGGAATCTTTAATGGTGGAGATAAACTGTCCGGCCAAAGGAGGTAAAATACGATGGACAGTCTGCGGCAGAATGACTTTGCGTAGTTGTTGATAGCGGTTCATGCCCAAGGCGGAAGAGGCCTCCCATTGGCCGATATCGATCGAACGGATACCCGCCCGCACAATCTCGGTAATATAGGCCCCTTCGAAAATGGCCAATGTTAAAAGGGCTGATATAAAAGGGGCGATCTGTTGGGGCGGCCCGAAGAGGAACGCCGCAACAGGTTGAATCTTTGTGGGAATGGTAACAAAGAAATGTTCGATTTTTAAAACAGGAAGAAACTGATCGCTGATAAAAAAGTAAAAAATAAAAATCAGTACCAAAGGAGGCATGTTACGCACCGCCTCAACATAGAAACGGCTCAACAACCTGTTGCCCGGGCTGCGGCTGACACCCATGATGCCCATGGTTGTGCCGATGAATAGAGCCAAAACGGTTGCCCAGACGCTTAAGCGGATCGTCGTAATGAAGCCTTGCATCAAAAGGTTGGCGGTCCAATGGGCTTTTTCGGTATCGTAGCGGAAAAGGTATTGCCAGACGGCGTTCCAATCCCAATGGTAGACGAGGCTGTTTTTAACCCGTAGCGCCAGCCAGACCACGATCAGGGCTATTGCCAAACCTAAAAAGATGTCCGGCAAATATTTATTGGCATTGCGAGTCGGCATCAATATTTATCTACAATGAAGGCGTCGGTTCGGATCATATGGGGTTAATAAGGGTTTTATATGAAAAGTCTTACCAAACATGTACAAAAAGAAAGACTTTCATCGTTCGTTGTGGCTGTTTACGGCCATGGCGGTTAGAGGGGTTGAGGGCGCAAGGGGTTGGACGGGTTGCCCTAACTCTGCCTTTTGACGCCTTGAACCCTCAAGCTGCCATGTGCTGCTATGGTAGCGACTTGTTTTGTTCTGTACCACCCTTGGCGAACAGGGCTTATTTTAGCTGATCTTCCCACTCTTTGCTTTCAAACCAGTAAGCTTTGCGCTCTGCCAACCACCCTTCGGCCCGGACAAATCCGATCCAATTGTTAAAATAATTAAGGGTGTCAACATCCCCTTTTTTCAAGGCAAACCCGATCGGTTCTTTGGTGAAGTTTTCTTCCAACGGAACAAAAAGCTTGTCAGGATATTTCAGGGTTTTAAACATGGGCAGCGGGGCTGAGGCCACCACAGCGTGAACATGACCGTTTAACAGCTCCTGAATTGTTTGGGCCTCATCGTCAAACATGCGCAACTGTGCCTTGGGCATATACTTTTTAGCGGCGGCTACGGGCGTACCGCCTAACCGGACGGCTAAAATCACATCCGGTTTGTTGAAATCTTCCAGCGTACTAAAGTCCTTGGCCTTTTCTTTGTGGGCCACAATGGACATTCCCGTAAAATCATAGGGGTTTGAAAAATTGACCTTCAGGTTTCGGCTGGGCAGGATACCCATCCCGCCGATAATCACATCGAATTTGCCGGTCAAAAGCGCCGGGATAATCCCGGCCCATTTGGTGGGAACAAACTCCACCGTAACACCCATATCTTCGGCCAGGCGGGTGGCCACGTCAATTTCAAATCCGATGAGCTTACCGGTTTTATCTTTCATCGCCCAGGGAACAAATGTCGACATTCCCACTTTTAGCGCACCATTTTTGAGTACCTTTTCAAGGGTGCTTTCCATGGCGGGGTTTTCATCAGCGGCCAAAGCCGGTCCGGATGCTCCTGAAAGAACCACGAGGATCAATGCCAATGTTGAAAAAAGCGGTTTCATAAAATGTCTCCTCCTTTGTCTTTTACGTTTGACTTTTCATATTGTAGCAAGTCACTGCGTATCAGTTTAGATGAAGCTTCTTTTCGAGGATGCGGGCCAGTAACGAGATTGAGCCTGTCATCAACAGGTACGTGGCGGCCACAACAAACCAGACCTCGAATACCATAAAAGTTTCAGCAATAATGGCTTGTCCCCGCATCGTTAGATCATAAATGGCAATCGTGCTGACCAATGCAGAATCCTTAATCAAAGAGACCGCTTGACCGGTTAACGGCGGCAGCACAAAACGAAACGCCTGGGGCAGAACCACCTGCCGATAGATCTGAATAAAATTAAGGCCAATGCTTCGGGATGCTTCCCACTGGCCTTTATCCACCGATAAAATTCCCGCCCGGATGATCTCCGCGGTATAGGCCCCTTCAAAAAGACTGAGGGCGAGAACCGCCGAGGTAAACCGCTCGATTCCTAAAATAGGCGCAAGTACAAAATAGATAAAAAAGATCTGAACCAACAGCGGGGTGTTGCGAATGAGTTCCAGATAAAGCCTGGCGACGGTCGAACCCAAGATCGAATTGGAAAGCCTGAAGACGGCGGTCACCAGGCCGATAACAAAGGCAAAAACCAGGCTGACGGCTGATATCTGAATGGTGATCCAGGCGCCTTTTATGAGGGGTCCGGGCAGCCATTTATCACTTGCAACGGTGAAAAAACAGTCGGGTATACGGTACCATTGCCAGTTATATGTTGTGGTCGAATTATTTCCCGAAACCAGCCAGATAATCGCTAGAGTAAAGGCCGTCAGCTTTAATCCTTCCCGTAAATAGCCTTTGATGGGTCGAGCCGAAATTGTTTGCAAAGGCTTCATCATTTTTTATGTGGTATGCGGGTTATCGCCGACCGTGATCTATTTTGGGTTTTTGGAATTGTTAATCCCGGATTTTGCACGCCACGGATGGGTTCATTGGCAAGGCAGCAAGGGCGAAGCTGTATTCTAATACCGCGAGCCCTTGATAACGCAGCCAATGGACGCAGCCCGTGAGCGTCCGTCCGGATGAAATTTTGCCAACTGTTATCAATATCAAAACACCTAGACGGTGTTCAGGAAATAACTGTAAACATATGTTAACAAGCTGAAATATCAAATATAAATAATTTTCCGGTAAAATTTCATGCAAAATTCGGGTTAATGGTAAAAACTATAGCGCCTTATTCGTTTTTGTAAACCACCATAGTGTTGATACACTTATCTTTAGTAGATGATTTGCCTGTCGGAAAGTTTACGCCGGAAAGCCTAAATACCAGTTGATAATCTCCTTTCCAAAGAACAGATAGGTTGCCGCCGCGGCTGCCAAAAATGGCCCAAAGGGAATGGCGGTGCGCATGTTTTTGCCTTTTGCCAAAAGAAGGGCCACGCCTACAGCGGCGCCCATCACAGCCCCGCTGAAAAGGGTGAAGAGTGAACCCTGCCAACCGGTGAGGGCGCCCACCAGGCCCATCAGTTTGATATCGCCGCCGCCTATTCCCTCAACCCCGGTCAAACGGCTGTATAGCACGGCGATGGACCAAAGCAAGCCACCACCCGCCACCAACCCTGTGAGCGCTTGAATGAGGGAAAAATTTGCCAAAAAAGGCGCGGCGAAAAGGGCCAGCACCATGGCCGGCAGGGTGGTTCGATCAGGGATGATCTGATATTTTAAGTCGATGAAGGTGATAATAATGAGCAGGCACAAAAAGATGAAATAGACCCCCCCGGTCAGCGTCAGCCCGAATTTATACAGCACGGCAACCGCCGCCGTCCCGCCTAACAGCTCTACCAATGGATATTGGAAACCAAAGGGTTTTCGACAGTCACGGCAACGGCCTTTTAACCGTACCCATCCCAACAGCGGAAGGTTGTCACCCCAACGGACCGTGTGCCCGCAATGGGGGCAAGCGGATCCGGGGAAGATGATCGATTGACCTTTAGGCAGCCGATAAATCACCACGTTTAAAAAACTGCCGATACAAAGCCCCGCAAGAGCGGCGGCAAAAAACGTAAGCAAAGATGGCGTCATAGGATGAAAGGTGTTGTTATTTGTAAAAACTCGCTTATATTATACAACTTTATATTAAAAGTCTCTACTTGGTTTGGAAATATAAAAAGGAGAATCAATGGGCGAAGCCGACAGAGATGATCTGGTGACCATCATCGACGATGAAACCAGCATTGACGACATTCCCAAAACCATGCCGTTGATGCCGGTGCGGGATGTTGTGGTGTTTAGCGATATGGTGGCGCCGCTCTATGTGGGGCGTGATCAATCCATTCGGTCCGTAGAAGAGGCTGTGGGCGGTAAGGGGCTGATTTTTTTGGCGGCCCAGAAGGAGCCGGAAACCGAGGTCCCCAAACCGGATGACATCTATACTATCGGTACAGTGGCGCGTATTTTGAGAGTATTGAAGCTTCCCGACGGGAACATTAAGGCGTTGGTGCAGGGTGTATGCCGGGCTTCGATCAAACGGTATGCCCGCAAAAGGGGCTTTTACAAAGTTCAGATCGAAGTGCGGCGGGAGCCTTCTGAATTAAAGAAAGAACCCGCTTCCATCGAGACCGAAGCGTTGATGCGTAATGTACGCGAAGCGGCGCTGAAGATCCTGGTCCTGCGGGGCGAGGTGACCAATGAAGTGCAGATGGTGCTGGAAGGCATTGATCATCCCGGCCGCCTGGCCGATCTGGTGGCGGCCAATTTGCGCCTTAAAGTTTCCGAGTCCCAGTCATTGTTGGAAAACGATGAACCAGTGAAACGCCTGAAGCAGGTCAACAACCTGCTGACACGTGAGGTGGAGCTTTCCACCATGCAGGCCAAAATTCAGTCGGCGGTCAAGGATGAGATCTCGCGGAACCAACGTGATTTTTTTCTGCGTGAACAGGTGCGGGCCATCAACCGTGAACTGGGTGAAGGCGATGAAAAGGGCCAAGAGATCGCCCAGTATGAAAAAAAGATAAAAAAAGCCAAGATGCTCGTCGAAGCGGCCAAAGAGGCTAAAAAGCAGCTGCGGCGATTGGGGCAGATGCATGCCGACTCGGCTGAATCTTCTGTGATCCGTACCTATTTGGATTGGTTGGTGGAACTGCCGTGGAGCAAGGCGTCCAAGGAGTCGCTCGATTTGGCGCGGGCCAAAGAAGTACTGGATAGTGAACATTACGGCTTGGAGAAAATTAAGGAGCGGATTTTAGAATACCTGAGCGTGCGCAAGCTCAACCCCCAACTCAAAGGGTCTATTCTATGTCTGGTAGGACCGCCGGGTGTCGGGAAAACCTCTCTTGGCAGGGCTATCGCCATGGCGATGAAGCGCAAATTTGTGCGGATCTCCTTGGGCGGTATCCGTGATGAGGCTGAAATCCGAGGTCACCGCCGGACCTATATTGGCGCCTTGCCGGGGCGTATCCTGCAGGGGCTGCGTCAATGCGGGGTGAACAATCCGGTTTTTATGATGGATGAGATTGATAAGCTGGGCGCCGATTTTCGTGGTGATCCCTCGTCGGCCCTTTTGGAGGCGTTGGACCCCGAACAAAATGCCGCCTTTAGTGATCACTATTTAAACTTGGCTTTTGATCTTTCACAGGTGCTTTTCATTCTTACCGCCAATGTGATCGACACGATTCCGCCGGCCCTTTTGGACCGGATGGAGGTGATGTCACTGTCGGGATACACGGACAATGAGAAACTGGCCATTGCTCGGCAATTTTTATTGCCGCGTCAGATTAAAGAGAATGGGCTTACGCCCAAACAGGTAAAAATCAGCACGGGCGCATTGCTGCAAATGATCAACGAGTATACGGCCGAAGCGGGTGTGCGCAACCTCGAGCGTGAATTGGGGGCTATCTGCCGTAAAGTTGCCCGTAAAGTGGTGGAAGGGGAAGAAGGCGTCTTTACTCTTTCCCGGCGCGGTTTAAAACCATATTTGGGATTGCCTAGATATGATGCGGAAATGGAAAACAACGCCAACGAGGTGGGCTTAGCCACAGGGCTGGCCTGGACCCAGGCGGGTGGCGAACCGCTCTATATTGAAGCCACCGTGGTAAAAGGCAAAGGGGACTTGATGATTACCGGTCAATTGGGCGATGTGATGCAGGAGTCGGCCCGGGCGGCCCTTAGCTACGTGCGGACAAATTTGGATCGCCTGGGGTTGACCGTACAAAAAGTAGAGAACAGCGATTTTCATGTCCATGTCCCGGCCGGAGCGATTCCCAAAGACGGCCCATCGGCGGGTATTGCCATGGCCGCCGCTTTGATTTCGGCCCTTACTCAAAAAGAGATTGAGCACAAGGTGGCCATGACCGGCGAGATTACCCTGCGGGGACGGGTGCTGCCTATTGGCGGATTAAAGGAAAAGGCGCTGGGCGCCCTAAGGGCCGGGATTGTCACAATGATTTTGCCGGAAAAAAACCGCCGTGAGTTGACGGAGTTACCCTCTGTTGTCCGTCGCAAAATTGATTTTAAAGTGGTGAAAACCATGGATGAGGTGATCCCTTTGGCCATGCCGAATCTACGCTTGATTGATCCGGGAACCAAAAAGAGAAGTAAAAAAGCAGTGAGAAATTAAGATGCCTCCTGTGGAACGCATCTTGGTGATCGACACGGCCACTCCGACTTGCAGTGTGGCTGCAGCCGATGCCACGGGCCCTCAAAGCAGCCTTATATTGCTGCGTAAAGAGACCCACGCCCGCCATGTCATGACCATGGCCGAACATGTGTTGGCGCAATTGGATTGGCGCTTTGATGCCCTGACTCATTTGGCGGTCAGTTGCGGTCCGGGTTCTTTCACGGGGCTGCGGATTGGCATCAGCAGTATCAAAGGTATGGCCTTGGCGCTTAATTTGCCGGTTTTCGCATTGCCGTCCCTGGAACTATTAGCCTTTCAGGCAAAAGGGTGGCAAGGGCCCGTGGTCCCAATGATTGATGCCCGACGTCAAGAGGTCTATTACGCTGTTTATCGTTGGGAAAAGGAACATCTGACGGTGCTGAGGCCTCCTGCAGTGGGTTCGCCCGAAACTGCTGTGGATGCCATCAACGAACCGGTTCTGCTGCTGGGAAATGGCGCCATGGCATATCGAAAGGTGTTGCAACAACGACTAGGAGGCAACACTGGTTTTCCGGCCGGGATCTGGAATACACCCCATGCCCTCACAGCAGCCTTAGCCCTTGTAGCAAACGAGTGGCCACTGATTCCGGTATCACCTGCCGCCGTGGCGCCGATCTATCTGCGCAAATCGGATGCCGAGGTGAATCTGTTGCAGAAACAGGCGGAAACAACGTAATATTTGACTTTTTCCGTATTTTTCAATATTTTAATTATTTTGGCAAACTACGTTGGGTAAAGCATGAAACATGCATGGGCCGACCCGCCGGGTCAAACCGCATTTCCCATTGCCCGGGCCGGCTTTCCCTATATCGGCATAGGGGTATTTATGACCTTGGTGCTGGCGCTATTGCAGTTGACGGTGCCGACACTGGTGGTGCTGGCAGCGACTCTCTTTGTCGTATTTTTCTTTCGGGATCCGGATCGGGTGATCCCGACGGAAAAAGGGATCGTCGTTTCACCTGCCGACGGCAAGGTGGTGGTGGCGAAAAAAGTGGAACATTCACCCTTTGGCGATGGACCATGCTTACAAATCAGCGTTTTTATGACCATTTTTAATGTGCATGTGAACCGTTGCCCTGCCGATGCAAAAGTAACGGCAGTGGAACATCACCCGGGCCGTTTTATAATGGCCCACCGCGATGACGCCGTACTCAAAAACGAGCACAATGCGCTCACTTTAACCACCGTAAGCGGGCTCCGTTGCTATGTGGTTCAGATTGCCGGTCTGGTGGCGCGACGGATCATCTGTCACGCGGCACCGGGTGACATCCTAAAAAGGGGACAACGGTTTGGGTTGATCTGTTTTGGATCACGGCTTGATTTATACTTGCCGCCGGACACCCGGCTGGAAGTGCGAAAAGGGGCCAAAGTAAGCGCCGGCACTTCTATTTTAGGTTACTTGGATGGTGCTGCCTAAAAAGGTAACAACGCGTTGAATGCAGCATCTCTATGAAACCCGAATTTTGCATGAAATTTTACCGGAAAATTATTTATATTTGATATTTCAGCTTGTTAACATATGTTTACAGTTATTTCCTGAACACCGTTTTGGTGTTTTGATATTGACAGCAGTTGGTAAAATTTCATGCAAAATTCGGGTGAAAAGGCAAATGTCATGAAATACAAAAACCAAGGGAAGCGGGGGCGTTTGCGTAAAGGCATTTTTATTTTACCCAATCTTTTTACCTCATTTAATATTTTTTGCGGTTTTTATGCCATTATCAATACTATTGACGGTAAATTTGTCATGGGCGCGGTGGCGATTATTGTGGCGGCGGTATTTGATATACTGGATGGTAAAATTGCCCGGGCAACCAACACCACCAGTAAATTTGGTGTCGAGTTTGACTCGTTGGCCGATGTGATCTCCTTTGGCGTCGCACCGGCTCTGTTGATGTATACATGGGCGTTGCGGCCCTTTGGCCGGATCGGATGGCTGGCCGCTTTTCTATTCATGGTCTGCGGTGCGCTGCGCCTGGCGCGGTTTAACACCCAAACGGGAACCATCAGCAGCGACTATTTTGTGGGCCTGCCCATTCCGGCGGCAGCCGGTTTTGCAGCCACCACGCTACTTTTTCATAACCGGTTGGGGGTATTAAGCGCTCCTCAATCCATACTGGTATTGGCGCTGATCTATCTATTGTCGTTTCTGATGGTCAGCAATATTAAATATTATAGCTTTAAGCGGCCCGAGCTCTTTAAACGCGGTAATTTCAATCTTCTGGTGGTGACGATTTTGATTATGATTTTTATCGCCTCGCAACCCCCCGTTGCGCTATTCTTTATGGGGTTGATCTATGTGGTTTCAGGGCCGGTTCATCATCTGTGGCGGGTTAAAACGGCTCGAACCAGGGAACATGACCTGGCCAAAGATTCCGAAAAATTGTAATCTTCGGTGTAATCCAAATTTACTTGGGAATAGCGGCCGGGTTGAATAAGACCGCTATTTTCATTTTTTGAGGAACTTTAAAATGGGTCAAAAAAAGTTTCATGTAGCCTTGGCCGGCGCCACGGGAGCTGTCGGACGGCAGATGATCACCTGCCTGGAAGAGCGGGATTTCCCCCTTGTTTCGATTCGCTATCTGGCCTCCAGCCGGTCCGCGGGGAAAAAATTGGCCTTTAAAGACCAGGAGGTGATCGTCGAGGAGTTGACCGAAGATTCATTTGGCGGCGTGGATATTGCCCTTTTTTCCGCCGGCGGCGCCGTCGGCGAGAAATTCGCACCCCTGGCCGCCGAAAGTGGTGCGGTTGTCATCGACAACTCCAGTGCCTGGCGCATGGACCCCGATGTGCCGCTGGTGGTGCCCGAGGTCAATCCCGGAGCCGTGGCCGGATATCAAAACAAGGGGATTATCGCCAATCCTAACTGTTCAACGATCCAGATGGTGGTGGCGCTGAATCCCGTCCACCAAGCCTTTGGCATTAAACGCATTGTGGTTTCCACCTATCAGGCGGTGTCGGGTACCGGGATGGATGCCATCAAGGAACTCGCAAATCAGACCGCACAGGCGCTAGCGGAAAAGGAGACCAAAGCAGCGGTGTATCCTCACACCATCGCTTTTAACTGTTTGCCTCATATCGACCGCTTTTTTGACAACGGGTATACCAAAGAAGAACTGAAGCTGGTCAATGAAACCCGTAAAATTATCGGTGATGAAACCATTGGCGTGACGGCTACCACCGTTCGAGTCCCGGTCTTTTACAGTCATTCCGAGGCGGTTAATATAGAAACGCACCGGCCGGTAAGCGCCGGGACGGTGCGGGAACTATTGTTACAAGCACCGGGTGTTAAAGTGATTGATGACCCTGCCGATAACCGTTATCCCATGGCCCTTGACGCAGCCGGCAGTGACTACACCTTTGTGGGGCGCATTCGCGATGACGAAAGTATTGAGAATGGGGTGAATTTATGGATTGTGGCCGATAATATCCGTAAAGGCGCCGCCACCAACAGTGTGCAAATTGCCGAGTTGCTGAGTCAGCACTACTTATAATTTTAATCAGCATAAGGAAGATGTGTGGATCGAATACCCATTACCAAAGAGGGCTATGCCGCATTGAAGACGGAATTGCAGCTTCTCAAGCAGGTGGAGCGGCCAAAAAATATTGCCGCCATTGAAGAGGCCCGCGGCCATGGCGACCTGTCCGAAAACGCCGAGTTTGATGCAGCCAAAGATCGACAGGCGTTTTTAGAGGGGCGAATCAGCGAGCTGGAATTTAAGTTGGCCAGTGCCGAGGTCATTGATCCGGATCTGTTGACCAAAGATCGGATCGTTTTCGGGAGTCGGGTAGTGCTTGAAAATGTGGATACCGGCGAAGCGGTTCAATACCAGTTGGTGGGCCCCGATGAATCTGATGTGGAAAAGGGTAAAATCTCTGTCACCTCCCCATTGGGCCAAGCCATGGTGGGTAAAGCACCCATGGATGAGGTGGTATTTCAGGTTCCCGGCGGACAGCGGATGTATGAAATTATCGAGATTTTATAGGTAATGAATATTGGCGCATAAATCGCAGATGAGCATCTAGGAGTTTGAAATGGCGAGAATTACCGTTGAAGATTGCCTGAAACGCGTTCCCAACCGCTTTTTAATTGTTAATATGGCGGCCAAACGGGTTCGGCAGATTCGGGAAGGTTCGGAGTACTTGGTCAGTTCACCTAAAAACGAAGACATAGTTGTGGCGCTTAGGGAAATCGCAGCCGGCAAAATTCAGTTGGCGCCGGAAGGTGCTAAAAAAGAAGCATCGGCTGAAGAGAGTGTGGCCGAAACCGAAACGGTGAACGTGGATACAGAAGAGGCAACGGCTGCACCCGAATCCGAAGCCGCTACAGAGGATGCGGCCGCTGAATAGGCTTGGTTTTCCGTCCGGTTTTGTCCTCAACGTCGTAACGAGCACCACCGTTTTATTCCAATCGGCGGCTGCGCTTTTTAGTTTTCTACTCAGCCCGCCGGATTGGGACAGCATTGTATATTGAAGATCGTGGAAATCATATGGGTAGCGCGGTCTTTATCTAAAATATGCGGGTGAAATCAGTACCATGCTGCCGTTCCAAACCCTTTTCAATGGAGCCGTCACCTTGATCCGGCCCTTGGCCTATGCCGATGAAGAGCGTATCCGGCAGTTTGTCAAACAGGTCGGGTTTCCGCTTTATGGGAATGTGACAACATAGAGCTTAGGCCATGAAAGATATCCAAAACGAGACTGACCATCGCCGTATCCCTATCGATAAGGTAGGGATTAAAAACTTACGCTATCCTATTGCGGTGATGGACAAGCGAAACAGCCGCCAGCAAACCGTGGCCACCATCAACATGTATGTGGATCTGCCCCACGAAAACAAGGGGACCCACATGAGCCGTTTTGTGGAGATCCTCAATCTTTTTCGGCCGGAAGTGTCGTTGGCAAGGATTGCCGAGGTGCTGGAGGAGATGAAACGACACCTAAACGCCGCCTCCGCTCACATTGAGGTGGAATTTCCCTATTTTATCGAGAAGAAGGCTCCGGTCAGCAGCGCCTTGGGACTGATGGACTACGCCTGCCGTTTTGTGGGTGCCAGTAATGCCGACAAAGCGGTGGATCTTATCTCGGAAGTGGTGGTTCCCATCTCGTCGGTTTGTCCATGTTCTAAAGAAATCAGTGATGTCGGCGCCCATAACCAGCGGGGTGAGGTGCGTTTGGCGACACGATTCAAACGGTTTATATGGATTGAGGACATGGTGGATCTGGTGGAGTCGTGCGCCTCGTGCGAAGTGTTTTCAGTGTTAAAACGGATGGACGAAAAGTTTGTAACCGAAGAAGGCTATAAGCACCCCAAATTTGTGGAAGATGTGGTTCGGGACATTGCGGTAAAGCTGAAAAAAGATGACAATATTACCTGGTTCTCTTTGAGCGCCGAGAATTTTGAATCAATCCATAACCACAGCGCCTACGCCCATATCACGAGCGATTCGCTTTCAAGTTAGAAGTCAAATATAGTCGGGTAAGACCGTGCTCCATCCAGGGGCACCAAGAGAATCGCACCCGCCATTCCATTGCCCATTTTCGGTTTCTCCCTTGTGGGTTCCGGTTCCAAATCTGAATTTCCTTGACAGTTACTGTAAAAGACCATAACAATGAATGAGTGCTCATTCATTGTTAATCGGTCGGATAGGTCGGTGAGATGGCGAAAAGAAGCGGCTCCAATGATAAGTATGAACGGATCCTCCATGGAGCGGCAACGGTGTTTGCCAAAGAAGGGTTTCATCAGGCCACTGTAGCCAAGATCGCTAAGGCCGCGGGCGTAGCTGACGGTACCATCTACAACTATTTTAAAAATAAAGATGATATTCTAGTTCAGTTCCTTACCTATAAGGCCCATCAGGTATTTTCAAAATTTCGGCAAGTCATGGAGCAACCTCATGATGCGGTCACGAAACTGCGTAATCTTATTCGGCAACACTTTTCCGCATTTCAGGCCGATATTCAGATGGCGTTGATTTACCAGGCAGAATCCCGCCGCAACCGCCGTCTGGTGGAAAAAGAAATTTTAGAGATGGGAAAAATGTACGCCGATATTGTTTCGGCGATTATCGACCAAGGCCAAAAAGAAGGGGTAATCAGCGCCGACCTGCATCTTCCTTTAGCACGGCGGATGATCGTCGGTACGGTGGAGGATGTGATCAATTCCTGGATTCAGTCCGGTGGTAAATACAAATTGACACCCCTGGCCGAACCGTTGGTGGGGCTGTTGGTTAACGGATTAGGCGGTCCAGGCCGCCAGGCTAAATCTGATTGAACTGCGATCATGAAACCTTAGGAACGGGATGAAAGGATCAAACCATGGCACAATCAATCGCTGATGCAAAGGATGTCCAATTTGTTCTGCATGAACAACTGGGGGTCGCCCAACTGGGTGAGCATGAACTATTTGCCGAATTTAACCGGAAAACGGTTGATCTGATCATCAAGGAGGCCCGCAATTTGGCCATCAAGGAGATTTTGCCGACCCATGCCATTGGTGACCGGGAAGGGGTCCTTCTGGAAAACGGCAAGGTCGCCGTCCCCGAAGCATTCCACCGTCCCTGGGAGCTTCTGGTGGAAGGCGAATGGGTTGGTATGAGTGAGGATCCTGAATATGGCGGGCAGGGTATACCCTACGCAGTGGCTTGCGCAGCCAACGAATATTTGGTGGGAGCCAATATGGGTTTCATGATGTATGCCACCCTAACCCACGGCGCCGGATTGTTGGTGGACACCTATGGCACCAAAGAACAGAAACGGCTCTTTTTGAAAAAAATGTTCAGTGGCAAGTGGACCGGAACGATGCTGCTCACCGAGCCTGAGGCCGGATCGGATGTGGGCGCCTTAACCACCGCCGCCGTCCCCAACGACGATGGCACCTACGCCATCAAGGGTGCCAAAATATTTATCTCCGCGGGCGAGCATAATCTGGCTGAAAATATAATCCACCCGGTGCTGGCGCGTATTGAAGGGGCGCCCGAAGGCACAGACGGGGTTTCACTTTTTCTGGTGCCCAAGTTCTGGGTCAATGATGACGGAAGCCTGGGCGAATTCAATGACGTGGTCTGCACTGGTGTCGAAGATAAGCTGGGACTTCATTCCAATGCCACCTGCTCGCTCATCTTGGGTGAAAACGGCAAGTGCCGTGGACTTTTACTGGGTGATAAACACAAAGGCGTGCGCGCCATGTTTAAGATGATGAATGCCGCCCGGCTGGCCGTAGGGCTGCAGGGCCTGGCTTTGGCCGGCAACTCTTATTTGAATGCACTGGATTACGCCCGCAAGCGTCTTCAAGGCCGCAGTCTTATCGATTTCAAGGATAAATCGGCGCCCTCTGTTCCCATTATTCAACATCCGGATGTGAAACGGATGCTGCTTTCCATGAAAGCCTTTACAGAAGGGGCGCGCAGCCTCATCTATTACATCTCGTTTCTGGAAGACCAAATTAAAATCGCCGCCGATGAGACGGAAAAGAGACGGTTACAGGGGATGATTGATTTTCTCATTCCCATTTCCAAGGGCTATGTTACCGATCGTGCTTTTGAGGCGTGCAGTACGGGTGTGCAAATCTTTGGCGGTTACGGCTATATCCAAGAGTACCCCCAGGAGCGGCTGCTGCGGGATTGCCGGATTACCCAGATCTACGAAGGGACCAATGGGATTCAGGCGATGGATCTATTAGGCCGCAAATTGGGTCAGGATAAAGGCGCGCCAATCAAAAACATTGGCGCTGAGATCATGAAGATCATGGAGCTTGCGAAACAAGAGGAGCAGACCGAACCGTTGTGCGATCTCATGGGCAAAGCGCTTTACATGCTGAATAAGACGGCTCGGTATATGGGTAAGAACGCCGCGTCGTTGCGGGTGATGTTTGCATTTGCCCATGCGACACCCTTTATGGAAGTAGTAGGGGATGTCACCATGGCATGGATGCTACTGTGGCGGGCGGTGATCGCCGCGCAGAAGATCAATGCCGGAGCTCCGAAAAAAGAACAGGCTTTTTTGGACGGGCAGCTTAAATCAGCGGAGTACTTCATCACATCGGTGTTGCCGGGCACCTTAGGGAAGATGCATGGCCTATTGGCGTTAAACGGTGCGGCGGTTGAAATTCAGGACGCATCTTTTGGTGGGAAGTAACGCTTAAAATTGTGTTTTATATGAAAAGTCTTACCAAATATGTACAAAACGAAAGACTTTCATTGTTCGTTGTGGCTGTTTACGGCCATGGCGGTTTATATGAAAAGTCTTGCCAAATGTGTACAAAAAGAAAGACTTTCATTGTTCGTTGTGGCTGTTTACGGCCATGGAGGTTAGTATGAGCGTGGAAAGGCGGGCGTCCGCAACTCCTTGCACCGTCTTTTCAATTTTGTCAAAAGCCCGGCCTGACTGTTGAGGTTGGGCTTTTTTTTTGTTAAAAATTTTCAGACGTAAATACCGAATCCAGGGGAAAAAGCCACCATGCCTTCTGACCATTCTTCTGAAAACCTACCGGATCTATCGGTTTCCCTGGCGGGTGTGGTCTTGAAAAATCCGGTGATGACCGCTTCGGGCACCTTCGGGTACGGCATCGAGTTTATGCCCTTGATGGATCTGGACCGCCTCGGCGCAATCGTGGTCAAGGGCCTTTCGTTGCGACCGGCGCCCGGAAATCCGCCTCCCCGGATTGTGGAAACCGCCTGTGGGATGCTCAATGCCATCGGCCTGGAGAATGTGGGGGTTGACCATTTTATCCGGGCGAAGCTACCCCTTTTGGCCCATTTACATACGCCCATCTTTGCCAACATCTATGGCCGGGAGATTGACGATTATGCCGCCCTGGCGCTACGACTCAACGATGCGGAGCAGGTCACCGGTTTGGAAGTCAACATCTCCTGTCCCAATGTAAAGGCCGGAGGCGTGGCATTCGGCGCCGACCCGAAGATGGCCGCCAAAGTGATTGCTCGTGTTCGGGCCGCCACCACAAAGCCGGTCATCGCTAAATTATCACCCAATGTCACCGATATCAAGGTCATTGCCAGGGCAGTGGCCGCTGCCGGTGCGGATGCTATCTCGTTGATCAACACGTTGACCGCAATGTCCATTGATATCAACACCCGCCGCCCGCGGTTGGCCAATATCACCGGCGGACTTTCGGGTCCGGCGATCAAGCCCGTCGCCTTGCGGATGGTGTGGGAAACGGCCCAAACGGTGAGTATCCCCGTGATCGGAATCGGCGGCATCCAAACCGCCCGGGATGCCCTGGAGTTCATCATTGCCGGCGCCAGCGCCGTCGAAGTGGGGACGGCCAATTTTGTCAATCCCACCGCAGCGGCTGATATTGTGGATGGCATTATGTCCTATATGCAGTCAAACCAAATGACCGCTATTGCTGAATTGACAGGTACGCTTGAAACGAGCGAATAGTGCTTTAGGTTATTCGCATTACATCGGTGGTTATCCATGAGAAGGGTATCCATTTAATCTTAGACCAGTGTATAGATCCCGTGGAAACGGATCTGCGCTTACGGGAGGTGCAAATGAATTTTGAAAGTTTGGACGACATTCTCGATTTTGCCATCGAAAAAGAACATATGGCGGTACGATTTTATGAGGATGCGGCCTCCGAAGAGTCCATGTCCGGTGTCATTGAAATGCTCAAAGAACTGGCCGATGAAGAACGCAAACATGTGCGCATGTTGACTGAGCTGAAGAAAAAAGGCGCTGTTCACGGGACGGACCGGTACACGTATAAGTGGATTCCCGATATGAAACGTAGTGATTACATCGCTGATGTGACCTACCAAAAAGGTATGAGCTACCACCAAATTTTAATGGTGGCTATTAAAAACGAAGAGAAGGCGCTCAAACTTTACAATGAGCTTCTCGCCAAGGCGGAAGATGAGGATGCCCAAAAACTTTTTAAGATCTTTTGTCAGGAAGAGGCCAGGCATAAGCTGATGTTTGAGACGATGTATGACGATCATATGGCGGAGATGGGCGACTAAGCATTCGTACAACCTTATATGATCCCGGATTTTGCACGCCACGGATGGGTTCATTGGCGAGGCAGCAAGGGCGAAGCTGTATTCCAATACTGCGAGCCCTTGATAACGCAGCCAATGGACGCAGCCCGTGAGCGTCCGTCCGGATGAAATTTTACCAACTGTTGTCAATGTCAAAACACCCAAGCGGTGTTTGGGAAATAACGGTAAACATATGGTAACAAGCTGAAATATCAAATATAAACAATTTTCCGGTAAAATTTCATGCAAAATTCGGGATGATCCGTTTGAAGCGATTAACACCCCATCGTAAAGGAGTATCGTGATGCGACAATCCACGCGTGTATGGGTGGTAGTGTTGTTTCTTGTGGTGATGGCCGGGCCGATGGTTGCAGCGGGATCCATGGAGATCGCCGGAGTCACTTTTGAAAAACATAAAACCGTGGCCGGAAAAGATCTGGTCTTAAATGGTGTGGCGGTGCGTAAAGCTTTGGGTATCATCAAGGTCTTTGCGGGTGGACTATACCTGGAATCGGCCACCCAAAATGCCGATGAGGTGATCAGCTCACAACAGGTTACACATGTCCATTTGACCTATTTGACATCCAAGGCCACAGCGGAAAAATTAAAGGAAGGTTTTTTAAAAGCCATCATCAAGGCCAATTCAGCCGAGGGCGTGGCCGCGCAAAAGGAAAATATCGACCAATACGCTTCTTGGCTTGACACCGATATGAAGCCCGGCGGCACCAGCAGTTCCACCTATATACCGGGCGCCGGTTTGACGTTCCGGATCAATGGAGTTGAAAAAGGAACGATTACCGACGAAGGGTTTGCCCAAATTTACTATCGTTACTTGGTGGGCGAAAAGGCCGATTCCGCTTTACGCAAAGGTTATCTGGGTCTTTAAGACGATACCTTGCGCGATTCACGGCGTTGTTTTGTAAGTGGCCGGGCTTTGGCGGACGGCTGCCTGGAAAACAGCGCCGTTGGGTTTTGGGCAAAGGACGATTACATCCGCATCATCTTTTGACCACCAACCTTTCATCACAGAGGTGAGCATGGGGATGACGCGGACATTGTCCCTGGGACTGGCTCAGGCACTGCAATTGTTGACCTGATTTACAAGTGGGGGCCTTTGTCTGATCAGCCTAAAAATGCTAACTGCAGTGCGGTGGTTTTGGCCGGCGGCCTCAATACCCGTATGGGCGGCCGCAACAAGGCGCTTTTAGATCTGGGCGGCCGACCCGTTTTGGCGTGGCTGCTGGAGAGCCTGCGGAAAAATTTTACTGCTATTTGGCTGGTGACCCGTGAACCGGAGGTATATAAAAAATGGCCGGTTAGGGTGGCAACCGATATATACAGCGCCCGCTCTTCCTTAACAGGGATTCATGCGGGGCTTAGTAAGGCTCACACCCCTCATATCTTTGCCATCGCCTGCGATACGCCTTTTTTACAGCCCCAATTGACTCAGCTGCTGGTTGATCAGATTTCAGCGAAGCAGGAGGCGGTCGTTCCTTTTTACGACGGCCATTTTCAGCCGCTCTGCGCGGTATATGCCAAAACGTGTTTGCCGGTGGTTGAAAAACAGATGGATGCAAAAGAGTATAAAATCATCGATTTTTTCGACCAACTCAGGATTAAAAAAATTGATGAAAAAACGCTTCAGCAGGCCGATCCCCTCTTAAGATCGTTTTTAAATATCAACACCCCTGAAATGTACCAAACCTGCCGGCAGTTGCTTCGATCAATGCCCTGTTTTTAAGCAGGGTGCAAATTTTAAATAGCAAAAGAAAAGAAGAAATAGTTGAAAACTGTTTTCACTGGTTACCGTTTTCTTTTGGGAAAGAAGGTAACATAGAAGCGGCCAAATTCAAAGTTGCGTCGCAAATTGAACCGGGATTGACGGCTTGCTAATAAATGGTCAGAAAGCTATGCTCTGCTGCGAGAAGAATGAAATAAGGCAATTCATCGTTTTATGTGGGGAAATAAAGACGGCCTTATGGTAATTCGAGTCTTCGTTCACCTGATAAAAGTAGGACGACAACCCTTTGCCGCCGGACAAGGCGTCAGCGCTTACAGGTTGCAAACCCCGCCTGTCGGCATGGGGATGCCGACCTACGAAAAGCTGAGACATCTCGTAGGGCGGCAACCCTTTTGGATACATCCATGCGTTACGATCTCGTTGTGACCAATATTTTGGCCAATGCCATTGCAGCGCTGTTGTCTGATCTGGACGGGTTATTGCGCATCAAAGGTACTTTTATTGCCTCCGGTTTGTTGGTGTCAGATGAAATTGAGATGATCAAAGCGATGGAACAGTATGGATTTGCGGTGAGCACACGATGGCGGCAGGAAGAGTGGTTGTGTTTGGCCGCGCAGAAGGTCGAATAGATGACAGCACTATTACGCGTAAAAGCGCTTAAAAAACATTTTCCCATCCGCTCCGGGGTGTTCAAACGGCAGACCGGTGTGGTTCGCGCGGTGGATGGCGTTGACCTAAGCCTTGAAGCGGGCCAAACCCTGGGACTTGTGGGAGAATCGGGTTGCGGTAAAACCACCGTGGGCCGCTGTATTGTCCGTTTGTACAGACCGACGGCGGGGTCGGTGGCGTTTCAAGGGCGTGACTTGGCTGGTGTAAAGGGTCGTGAGCTGCGTAAAGTGCGCCGGGATATTCAGATGATTTTTCAGGACCCGTACGAGTCATTAAACTCTCGGCATACCGTGGGTACGTTGCTGGAAGAGCCCTTTGCCATCCACCACATCGGTACACCGGGGCAGCGGCGCAAAAAAGTGGTTGAGCTGTTGGAACGGGTCGGATTACCGCTACGGGCTGCAAACCGCTTTCCCCACGAGTTTTCCGGGGGACAGCGCCAACGTATCGGAATTGCCCGCTCCATTGCACTGAATCCGAAATTGATTATTTGCGATGAACCGGTATCCGCCTTAGATGTGTCGATTCAGGCCCAAGTGGTCAATCTGCTGCTCCGTTTGCAAAAGGAGCTGGGGCTGGCCTATCTTTTTATCGCCCACGATCTGGCCGTGATCAAACATGTTTCCGATTGGGTGGCGGTGATGTATTTGGGAAAGATCGTGGAATATACGCGGGCCGAAGAGATTTACCGCCGGCCGGTGCATCCCTACACCCGGGCGCTCATTGCGGCGATTCCGGTGGCGGATCCTTCCCAGGTAACCAGTCGAATGGTTCTGACCGGGGAGGTTCCTTCACCGATCCATCCACCTGCGGGGTGTCATTTTCATCCACGTTGCCCATTTGTCGCCGAGCGCTGCAAAAAAGAGCGGCCGGCATTGCAGCCGGCCCCGGGCAGCGCCGATCCATCTCACCTGCAGGCCTGTTTGAGGGTCCATGAGATCGAGGCTGCTTCTGTTTAACCTTGGTTTTGCATGAAATTTTGCCAACTGTTATCAATGATGGACTCGTAAAAAGTCAACAATGGCCAAAGCGCTATTAATAATTTCAATGGGTTACAGCAAAAATCGGACTTTTTACAAGATTATTATCAATGTCAAAACACCAAAACGGTGTTTAGGAAATAACAGTGGCGATTCATCGTTTTATGTGGAAAAAAAAGGAGGTAAACATGATGAAAAAGATCGTTTTTATGACAGCAATCGTATCTATTGTGAGTTTTGCAGGACTTTGCGCATCTGCTAATGAACCCGTCCCAAGGCTTTGGAATGTTTATTTTGATCTGTTTAAAGATGCGAAATACACCGATCTCACTCATGCTTTTGAACCTGTTCAACCGGTATGGCCGGGATTTGGTAATGCCCGATTCAAACCGGCTAGAGCGGGTAAACGGATTGAAGGGTATGTAGAGGCCGGACAGGAATTTACTTATGAAAAGCATGGTTTTGTGGCTACCGCTTTATATGAAAAGTCTTACCAAATGTGTACAAAAAGAAAGACTTTCATTGTTCGTTGTGGCTGTTTACGGCCATGGAGGTTAGAATAATCCGTAAGGATAGAGACCGATCCTGACAAGGTCGGGTTCTATCCATTTGTGAAATACTTACTAACCAACTGAATTGTATCATAATTAAGAGGGTCTGGCCTCTTTTCTTGTAAAATATTCAGTTAGGCATCGGTGACAGTTGAAATGACAAGGAGGGTATTTGCTCCATCCGGATCTGGTGACGCGGGATTATCAGGATATTCGGGAGGCCATCCTCAACAAGGCGGATGCGCTGAACGAGCTGACGCGGTCGGTTCACTCCCTGACCGGTGAAAAGGGCGCCCATGACGGGCAGTGGTCAAAGACCATTGAAAGGGTGCAAACCTTGTTGCGGTCGGAAACCTTGCGGGTGGCCGTGATCGGGCCCATCAAGTCGGGCAAGAGCACCTTTGTCAACGCCTTTTTACAAGGCGATCATCTCAAACGGGGGGCCGGTGTCATCACCTCCATTGTGACCCGAATCCGCCGGGGCGACACGCCCACCGCCACCCTCTACTTTAAATCGTGGGATGATATTAATAAGGAAATTCAGCACGCGTGCGCCATCTTTCCCGATGCCGCCCGGCTTCAGCGCCAGGAGCCCTTTGATCTTCGACGGTCCAAAGATCGTCGGGATTTACGAAAAGACCTGGAGGCGCTTTCCACGGACCAGTTGATTACCCGGAGCGGCCGCAACGCCGACAGCGTGCTGCTCTTTTCCTATTTGGACGGCTATGATCGGGCCAAGGATTATATTTCCGCCGACGGCGAAACCCACACCTTTTCGGCGGATGATTTCGCCGATCATCGGCAGTTCAGCGGCAGCGACAATCTGTCGGTCTATTTAAAGGATATTCTCCTGACCGTGGATGCGACCACCCTGACCGAATATATGGAAGTGGCCGATTGCCAGGGCAGTGATTCCACCAACCCTCGTCATCTGGCCATGATTCAGGACTACCTCATGGTGACCCATCTGATTGTCTATGTGATCAGCAGCCGCACCGGTTTGCGTCGGGCCGATATTCGCTTTTTAGCCATGATCAAGCAGATGGGGATCATGGACAATATCCTCTTCGTGATCAATGTTGATTTCGGCGAACATGACGACCTGGCCGATCTTGAGCGCTTGCTGGAGCGGATCAAGGCCGATTTGGCCCTGGTGAAGTCTGACGCGCAAATCTACTCTTTCTCAGCCCTGTTTAAACTGTTTCGATCCATCGAGGCAGCTCTTCCGGAAAAAGAGAAGGCCCGTTTTCAGCTATGGCGGCAAGAGCCTGAACTGGCGGCCTTTTCTGAAAAAGCAGCCCTTGGTTTTAATGAAGCCTTCCATCGGCGGCTTACCGACGAGCGCTACCCATTGCTTTTGGCCAACCACATCGGACGGCTCGATTTGGTCGCCGGCGGTGTCGGTAATTGGGCCAAAATGCAGCAGGAGCTGCTGCAAAGCGATAAATCCAAAATTGACGCCGTTCGTGCCGGAATTCGAAAAGAGCGCGCCAAGATCGACAATCTGAGCCGTATGATCCGCAGTACGTTAAACGGGGCTGTGGAGACGATCAAACAAGAGATGCACCCGGTGGTGGATCACTTTTTTGACGCCTCCAGCGGGCCGGTGCTGCCCGAGACCATCAAATTCATCTCCCGTTACGCGCTTTCGGAAGCGGAGTTTGACACCGACGCCGACAACACTTTTTCAGCGGCGCTGTACCATCAATTTGAGTTGTTCAAACAGGCCCTGGATCGCCACATGGCCGAAGGGGTCAATCCCAGGGTGACGCGCTTTTTAAAAGAGCAGGAGAAAATCGTTTTGGATCGCTTGGGAACCATCGCGGGGCCTTACGACGCAATGGTCCAGGAGGTTTTTGAAGCCTACAATGCCATGCTGGTCGAACACGACTTGACCCCGCTCAACAGCCGGCGGGAACCGCAATCCTTGCAAATCGAAACGATCCGGTCGGTTTTCGGAATCCGACCGCCGGCGGCGTCTGTGAGCATGAACTACACTGCTAAAATTCGCGGTGAATCCTGGGCCCACTTTGGCGCTTACTCCATGGGTGATTGGTTTCGCAAGGTCTTTCGAAAAAAAGAGACGGATCCCCTTAAAAAGCGGCGCAAGGCCCTTCAGCACGGTCTGGCGCGCATGAAAAAAGAGACCGAGCAATCGATGCGCGGCCATTTTGTCGATTTTCGCGAAACCGTTAAATTTCAATATCTGTTCAAGCTGATCGATGCCGCGGCCAACATGGTTCATCAACAGTTGATGGCCCAGTTTGACGCGCATCAAAGCGATTTAGGGGCCATTGCCGATATAATGCGGGATCGACGCTTGGACCGCAAATCGACCCTTGAGGAGTTGGATAAGTTTGAATTTCAGGCCCGGTACCTGTCGGAACAGTTGAATAACATTAAGACCCGGCTCACAAACATGGCAAAATCCACGATGCCGTCTTGAGTGAATTCTCAATCGTCTGAAGGCGAGGGGTTTTCTCCCATTCCCTGAACGGGACAGTAAACCCCGAATTAGGCCGTATTTTCTGTAAAAAACGGCGGCTCCTCGGTATAACACGTGGAATTATTTATCAATCTGGCCGTATCGGCCCCTCGCGCCGACTGTCCGGATCATGACGCTCAGATGCGGAGATTTTATATGAAAAGCCTTACCAAATATGTACAAAATAAAACCCGGCTGCCAATAAAAAAAACACGCACGCCGAATAAAACGGTTGCGGCGATCCGGCCAGTGTGTGCATCGTAAACGCCAGGCCGGTGGATATCATTACCGGCAGCGCAACGGCAATCCATCGTTTACGTAACTATATCCAACTGGCTGAAAAAATATGTGATTTCAGTATCGGCGGTCTCTTTTGCGTCGGAGCCGTGGACCACATTTTTCTCGATATCAGTAGCGAACTCGCGGCGGATGGTACCTTCGGCAGCCTCGTCTTTATTGGTGGCGCCCATTAGATCCCGGTAGCGCTGGATGGCGCTTTCCGCCTCCAAAACCATCACGACGCACGGACCGGAGGTCATGAATTCCACCAGGCTGTTAAAAAAGGGCCGCTCCTTGTGGACGGCATAAAACCCCCGGGCTTCGGGAACAGTCATGTGGATCATCTTCATGGCGATAATTTTTAATCCATTTTCTTCCAGCCGTTTGATCACTTCACCCATCAGTCCACGGTCAACACCATCGGGTTTGATAATCGATAGAGTTCTTTCCATTGAATGGCCTTCCTTTCAGTTTTCATTGTAATTAGTCATAGTTTGCGGCTGGAAATAACAGGGCGGTCATGGCAAGTCAATATTGCAAGGCACGGAAGAAATATGAACCCGAATTTTGCACGAAATTTTACCGGAAAATTATTTATATTTGCTATTTCAGCTTGTTAACATATGTTTACGGTTATTTCCCAAACACCGTTTGGGTGTTTTGACATTGATAACAGTTGGTAAAATTTCATGCAAAATCCGGGATGAATAGAGCCGCTTATGCGGCGCCGTTCAGCAGCCGGAGCAGACCGTTATAAAAAAGTGTCAGGGCGAAAAAGATCAGGCAACACCCCAGGCAACGCAACGTAAAAAGATAAAGCCCACCGGATAAAAAGTGTCTCGATCTACCAATAATAAACGCCAACGTCATTTTTGACCCCACCAGCAGCAAATAAAAGCTCCCGAGAAATGACGCCACCGCCGTGTTGCCCTCAGCCGCCGCATCAGCAAAGATCGCTGCACCCACGGTCAGCCAGAATAGATAAGGTTGGGGATTTAGGGTATTGGTTACTATTCCCTTGGTCAACGAGTTGGATTGCAGCTCCGTTTTTTTTACGTCCAGGGCCGGTTGACGCAGGCAGTCGAACCCCATTTTAAAAACCACTCCCCCGCCCATAAGGGCGACGGCGCTCAAAAAAAGATGCAGATGGGTAAACTGTTTTAAAATCCAGAAGGTAAGCAGGATGATGGGAACATCGGTGATAACCGGCGCCACGGCCACCTTGGCCCCAGCGCGGATACCGTGCTGCATCGTTTCGGCAACGACCAGGGTCAACAGTGGACCCGGCGACAGCCCGGCGGATAGACCCAGCAGCGCACCGATGGCGAGAAAATGGATCACATCAGTTCTACGGTACGGTGATCAACGCTTTTGGTGCTCCCGTTTATCGGCCAGCTTGGCCTCAAATTTGGCTTTATCAATGATAAAGCGCTCGTGGGTACCTTTGGAGATGAGGTCCACACCGTCGTGGGCCTCAATAGTAAAAGAGAGCTTTTTGCCTTCAACTGCCACCAATTTTACCTTAACAGCCACTTCGAATCCCGGCGGGGTGGCTGCAAGGTGGCTGACATTGATGCCGATACCCACGGATTGTTCACTGGGCCAATCCAGATAGGGTTTGATGGCTAGAATACAGCTCCATTCCATCAGCCCCACCATAAAACCTGTGGCAAACACTTCCGGCATGATGGTAAGTTCCGACGCCTCAGGATAAAGGGCTGGAACGGTTTTGTCGGTTGGGATGATATAGCGGTGGGTAAATTCGAGTCCGGGTTGCAATGACATGCGCCCTCCTTGTACCAGGCTATGGCTGATAGACCTTTGCATAACACCCCTTTTGGCCCGATTTCGGCGCCCGGCTCAAAATGGTATCCTCGAAATATTCACTATATTCCTCCGGTTCCATTTTTCGCCTTCCTTGACCGTGAACAAAAACAGATGTCCTGCAAAGGTCTCGTTGAGTTTACATTGGCGCTATTATGCGCAACTATTCCAAACCCGTCAACCATCCCGACAATTACAACAATAAGGGATTTATAATCTACACCCGATAGCCGGTTAATAAGCACACAAGGTTGAGACGGAAAGTTCAGACACCTTGAAAAATTAGTCGCCTTGAGGCGGGTTTTCCTTGACACTTTTAAATATTTAAGGCTATACAACCCCACCTTTTTAGCGCCTGTAGCTCAGCTGGATAGAGTGCCGGACTACGAATCCGTAGGTCGCAGGTTCGAATCCTGCCAGGCGCGCCAGTAATTTCAATAGGTTAGGCAATGCTTGCCAAGCCCGTCTATCAGCGGGGGTGACAATAGGGTGACATCCGTGCAATTTTACCCCTGATTTCACCCCCGAATATTTGTCTGCACGGGACAACCCATAGGGTGTCCGGGATCGTCATCCTACGGCAGTGATTGCAAGGCAGGTGAAAAAAAGAATTGAGAAATTTTTTATGGGCGGGAGATACTAAAGGAATCGTCAGCGTCACCCCCCTTGGCCCCTAACTCGATAGAGGTAAGCGCACTCACATTGTATACCAATATTGTAATATTATCAGTATGTTAATGAGACCAACAGGCCAACATACCGTC
>Ga0209457_1000070_pt1 | contig 40851 bp, 35 predicted proteins | sample WorMetHEROISLAND_5_FD_187410 | JGI IMG/M metagenome (GOLD analysis project Ga0209457, IMG submission 187410) | Marine gutless worms symbiont microbial communities from Max Planck institute for Marine Microbiology, Germany - Olavius sp. 5 HERON... ... | reverse complement strand
CGAGAGCAGTCCACCTCCGCCCCCACCACCGGAGCCGCCTCCGCGGCCGTGCCGTCACCGGCCGGGCCGGCCAGCCCGACGGCGACAAGGGCCACAACAAGAAGGGCGCCCAGCCCCGTCGTCCGGCGGTCACGGATCCGGCTCATGCAGTTCTCCCTCCCAGGGGTCGTCTCTCAACAACATCCTACACAGGGCCCCGGCGAGAGCGGCCTGCACCGATCGGGGCCCGGGGACCGTGAGACCGCCTCAACCGCCGATGTGGGACATCTCGACGGGGACGGCGAGCCGAGGGGCGGTCGAGCGCAGCTCCGAGTAGCGGTCGCCCCGCGACGCCCAAACACCCGCGACGACCTCCCCCATATCCCGCCCCAACCGCATCGCCGACCGGAGGTCGGCGCCTGAGGAGGCGAAGAGACAGGTGTAGAGAACACCTTCGGCCGAGACCCGGGCCCGGGTGCACGACCCGCAGAACGGCCTGGTGACCGAAGCGATCACCCCGATCTCGCCCCGACCGTCCACATACCGGAAACGGCCAGCCGCCTCCCCCGGGTAGTTGGGCTCGACGGCCTCCAGCGGGAACGCCTCATGGACGGCGGCCAGGATCTCCTCGGCCGTCGCCACGTCGTCGAGGCGCCAGCCGTTGGTGGCGCCCACGTCCATGTACTCGATGAACCGGAGGATGTGCCCCGTGCCCCGGAAACGGTCGGCCAGCTCCAACACGGCGTGCTCGTTCACCCCGCGTCGCACGACCGCGTTGACCTTGACCGGCGCCAGCCCGGCGGCCGCCGCCGCGTCGATCGCCTCCAACACCGTCGCCGCCCCCAGCTCCACGTCGCTCATGGCCCGGAAGGTGGGGTCGTCCAACGCGTCGAGGCTCACCGTCACCCGATCCAGCCCCGCCTCGGCCAACGCTGCGGCCTTGCCGGCGAGCAGGGCGCCGTTGGTGCTCAACGTGAGGTCCTCGACCCCCGGGACGGCGGCGATCCGCGCCACCAAGTCGACGACGCCCTTCCGCAGCAGAGGCTCGCCCCCGGTGATCCGGATCTTCCGGGCGCCGAGAGCCGTGAAGGCCGCCGCCACCGAGACGATCTCATCGAAGCTCAGAAGCTGATCGCGCGGGACGTACTTGTGGTCGGGGCCGAACGCCTCCCTCGGCATGCAGTAGGTGCAGCGGAAGTTGCATCGGTCGGTGACCGAGATCCGCAGATCTCGCAACGGGCGGCCGAGCAGATCGCGCACAACGGTCATGGGGTGAGACGATAAGCGGGATGAGGCCCATCCGCCCTACAGATGCGCCTCTTCCTCAGGTGCCGCTGCGAAGCGCGTCGACCGGCTCAAGCCTGCTCGCCCGCCACGACGGGTACAGGCCCGCGATCAGGCCGACCAGGGCCCCCGCCAACGGGGCGGCCCCCGGGACCGCCGGGGACAACACCGGCGTCCACTGCTTGATCGCCGACACCGCGACGATCACCAACACACCCGTCGCCGCCCCGACGATCCCCCCCACAAAACCCATCGCCGCCGACTCGACGAGAAACTGCCCCGCGATGTTGCGGCGCTTCGCCCCGACCGCACGCCGCAAGCCGATCTCGCCGACCCGCTCAAGCACAGACACCAGGGTGACGTTTGCGATGCCGATGGCGCCCACGAGGAGCGAGACGCCCCCGAGCACCAAGAACAAGGTGTTGACGTCCGACTCGACCCCCGACCTCACCGCCCGCGGCTCCGGCGGGACCTCCACCCGGAGCCGAGACGGCTCGTTCGGGCTGAGCGCCGTGGCGGCCTGGTCGCCGATCAGGTAGGCGGCGCCGATCTCGGTCCTGATGTGGACCTCGGCGGGAGCGCGGGTCCTGAACACCGAGCGGGCCGTGCCGTCCGGGATGACCACGGCGTCCAACAACGACGCCTCGCCGGCGACGTCCTTCAGAATCCCGATGACCAGAAGGGTCTTGTCGCCGATGAAGATCGCAGGCTGCTGATCGACGCGGTTGAGGTTGAGCTTCGCCGCGGCGGCGGGGCCGAGCACCGCCACCGGGTCCTTCCGCTCAGCGTGGCCGGAGTCGAAGAGCCTTCCCGTGCCGAGGTTGGCGGCCACGGCAGTGAACAACCCCGGCGAGGCAGCGTAGACGCTCATCGCATGGTCGTTCTGCCCCAGCGGGTCGTTGATCGGGACCGAGCTGACCAGGTCGGCCCCCGTGTCGACCAGGGTGAGCGTCCCGGCGGCCACCACCCCGTTGAGGCGCGTCAGCCTCTCCTCCGCGTCCCAAGGGATCACCGAGACCGTCTCTCGGCCCGAGCCGCCGCCCGTCGACTCCGTCCGGTTCTTGACCTCGACCGACGTGGCGGCGAGCGCGTCGAACCGCGTGACGATCTGGTTCCCCGCCGTCTTCGCCAAGCCGACGGTGGCTACCAGCGCGGCGACGCCGAGCACGGTGCCGAGAACCGTCAACACAGTCCGCCCCGGCCGGGCCAACATGCCCGACACCGACTCCGCAACGAGATCCCGCAAGTCGAGCTTCGACACCGCGATGTCGGGCTTCGGCCGCCTCTTGCTCGCCATGCGCATCACACCGCCTCGGCGAGGTGGCCGTCGGTGATGCCGACCCGCCGCTGGGCCCGGCGGCTCACCGCCTCGTCGTGGGTGATGACGATCACCGTCAACCCTTCGGCGCTGCGCAAGTCGTCGAACAAGCCGAGGATCGACTGGGTTGTCTTGCTGTCCAGGTTGCCGGTCGGCTCGTCACAGAGAAGGAGACTCGGTTGGGGGGCGATGGCCCGAGCGATGGCCACCCGCTGACGCTCGCCGCCGGAGAGCTGACCCGGGAGGAAGTCGAGACGGTGGCCAAGGCCGACCCTCTCCAAGGCGTCCCTCGCCCGTTGCCGGCGCACCCGCCGCGGTGTCCTGTTGTAGACGAGGCCGGTCATCACGTTCTCAAGCGCAGTGCGATACGACAACAGGTGGAAGGACTGGAAGATGAAACCGATCTCGGCGCCGCGCAGAGACGTCCTCATCTTGTCGCTCAACCCCCCGACGTCCAGGCCGAGCAGGCGGTACACCCCTCTGGTCGGCGTGTCCAGACAGCCGAGGATGTGCAGCAGCGTCGACTTGCCCGAGCCGGAGGGCCCGGCGATCGCTATGTAATCGCCTTCCTGCACCGAGAGGTCGGCGTCCTTCACGGCCTCGACCGGCGGCGACCCGTCAAACGTCCGGGACACCCCCTCCAACTCGACGACGACGCTCATTGCTCGGCCTCGGCGGTCGTGGTCGTGGTCTCAGAGCCCTGCTGGAACCCGACGACAACCCGTTCGCCTTCACTCAGCTCCCCTTCCGTCGGGGTCACCTCCACCAGACCGCTCGCCGTCAACCCGGGCTTGACCTTCACGGTCCGAACCGTCTTGTCGGCGGCCTCCACTGTCACGATCGTGTCGCCGCCCGCGGTCGCCGACAGAGCCGACACCGGGACGGCCAACACGTCCCCCTCGGTTGAGCGCGCGGCCACCGGGATGGTGATCTTGACGTTGGCGTTGTTGAGCTCGCTGCGTATCTCGTCGGGCAGGATCTCGATGTACACCTCATGGGCGGCGACGTTGTTGGTCCCGGGACGGTCGGCGATCTTCGAGATCGTCCCCCCGACCTCGACGTCGATCCGGCTCAGCTCGATGGTCACCGGGTCGCCCTCCTTGAGCAACTCGGCCTCTTCGACGCTGACCGACGAGTCCACGGCGAGCCTCGACCCGGACACCGTCATCAGCTCGCCGGAGGCGAGGCCGCCGCGCTTCGTGTTGACGACGTCGACCCGGATCGGGAAAGCCTTGAAGAACATGAACTCGCCGCTGGGCACGGGCGTGCCGACCTGAGCTTGGACCTTGGCAAGCTCTTCCTGGGCCTTGTCGAGGGTCTTCTTCTCCGCGTCGGCGTCCTTGGGCGCGCCGAGCTCGCCTACCTTCCCGCTCGCCTCCTGATAGGCGGACTCAACTTCGCCCACCCGGGCCTGGGCGTCGGCGACCGCTTCGCGGGCGTCGGTGACCGCCTTGCGGGCGTCATCGGCTTCCTTGCGGGCCTCGTCTGCTTCCTTGCGGGCCTCGTCGGCTTCCTTGCGGGCCTCGTCGGCCGCTTCTTTCAGGGCGGCCGCATCCGCATCCGCCTGGGACCCGGCGGCGGCGGAGCCGGGATCGGTCCCCGGCTGGGTTGTCCCCGGCTGGGTTGTCCCCGGCTGGGTTGTCCCCGGCTGGGTTGTCCCCGGCTGGGTTGTCCCCGGCTGGGTCGCCGCCTTGGCCTTCGTCTCGGCCTCCTGAGCCTTCGCCTCGGCCGCCTGAGCCTTCGTCTCGGCCTTCTGAGCCTTCGTCTCGGCCTCCTGGGCCTTCGTCTCGGCCTGTCGCTGACGCTTCTCCGCCGCGGTGAGCGCCTTCTTCTCGGTGTCCCGATCCTTCTTCTTGGCGGCCTCCACCTTCTCCGCTGCGGTCGCATCGGCGCGTCGCTTCACTGCGGCGTCGTGGGCTTCCTTGGCGCTCGCGACGGCCTCCTTCGCTATCGCCACCTTGTCGAGCAGGGCTTCGGTCGGGGGGATCGGCTCGTAGCCACGCGACTCGTAGAACTCCTTCACCGCCTTCTCGGTGTCGCGGCTGTACTTCCCGTCGATCTTCCCAGGGTCGAAGCCGAGTCGCTCCAGAGCGGTCTGCAGTTGCTCAATGTCCTCGCCGGTGTCGTCGGGCTTGACCGTGCGGAACAGGGGCAATTCGCCTTGCAGGGCGAATGTCGGCCGCCCGGCGATCTCAAACAGGACCGAACCCTCCTCAAGCTCGTCGCCCACACTGGGCGCCCGTGTGACGACCGACGCTATGTCGGACACAGCCAGCGACGGCGCGTTCACCTTCACAGGCTCGTCGAAGCGGACCGTGCCCCGGGTTATCACATCGTTGGATATGACCGTGCGGGCGACCTCCACGGTGATTAGCGACGGCTCGGGCGGCTCCGCCTCCACGGCGAGCTGCGCGGGCGACTTGATTTGCGTCCCGGCCCACCATCCCACTCCGGCGGCGGCCACAACCACCACAAGAGCGACGACCAACGTGATCCTACGGCTCATTGCCTGTCCTTTCTATAGCCGGCGGACGATTGCTGAGCTGTAGAGGCCGCCCCCTGCCGGCGGCTCGCCGCCATGGGTCCGATCGCGCCCGTTCGTCCTCGCTCACCGCGCCGACGACAACCGTCCCCGGCCGGTATGCGAGGCTCACGGGCCAAGGGCTTCTCACGACGGCGCGGCCCCTCGGCAGGTGTGTCCGGCCTGGCGGCGGCGCGGGCCAACCCGAACACGAGGGGCGGCCTCAACGACCGGCGCCGACGGCTCACTGGTTTCGCCTCTGAAAGTCCAGCAGACGGTCGCGGTTGGTGTCGATGAAGTCGCGCTCTACCTCCTCGAATACCTCTTGTTGGAGAAGCCGCATATTCTCGCCGCACTCCCAGTCGGAGACGGCCATCGAGATCTCCTCGTCTATCAGCGGTTGGAGCTTCTCCATGTCGACTCCAAAATCAATGCTCTCGAGATTGATCTGCCCCATGTCGGAGATAACGCCGCCGCCGACGACATCGTCGCCTCCCGGCGCGGCCCCCGGAAGGGCCTCGGCGTCGCCTTCCAGCGCGGTCCCGGGCGGCGCCTCGGCGTCGCCTTCCGGCGAAGTCCCCGGAGGGGCCTCGGCGTCGTCTCCCAACACACTCCTATCGGTCTCCACCGTAAAGGGGCCGTCGCCGAGATTGCCGCCGGCCTCATCGACTCGCTTCCGATAGTCGCTGGTCTCGCCGCCGAACGGGTCGTCGCCGTACAGGTACCTGTACATCTCCTCCTGTGAAGCGAACTCGTGACCCCGCTTCGCCATACACGCCGACCAATCCGCCTCGGCCTTCACGATTCGAGGGTCCGCCGACACTCGATCGAAGGCATCCTCCAAGGCGTCGCCGAACTCCTCAAGGAACGCCTCGGCGGGGACAGCCTGGCTCCAGGCCTGCTCGGTACACCCGCCGGGCCCGCCCATCTGCCTCGCGTTGAGCTCGGCCAACTCCTCCTCGGTCATCGCCTCCAGCTCCTCCTCGGTGAGCTCTTTGACCGGCTCGCCGTAGAGAGCGGTGTTGTACTCCGCCAGCTCGTCTTCGCCCATCCCCTTGACGATCTCGGCGTTCGGGTCGGTCGCCTTGTCATCCAGTTCCGCCTCCAGCATCTCCTTGATCAGAAGCGACTGGGTTGCGATTCCGAAGCCGTAGGTCTTGCGGTACTCCTCCTCGTCGTATTCGGCGAACCCGAACCCGCCGCCGACCGAGGCGCCGACGTAGGGCGTGTACTCCCAACCCTCCGCCGTCATGCACTCGGCGATCGCCTCCTGGACTCTCATCTGCATCGCCCGCGGGTTGAAGTCTTCTCGGGAAGTCACGAGGCCGAAGTCGCCGAGCCTCAGCTCCTCCTCCTGCCCCTCCGTTCCCTCGGTCTCCTCAGCGGCGTTCCCGCCGCACGCGGCGGCCAACACCGCCATCGCAATCGCCGCCGTGAGTCGTCGCATCTTCCTCATTTCCGGTTCTCCTTTCCTTGTCAGCGTCGGGCCGGCCTCAGCGGCCGGCCCGACGGCTCACTGGTTGCGCTTCTGGAAGTCCAGCAGACGGTCGCGGTAGGTGTTGATGAAGTCGCGCTCCATCTCCTCGTACAGCTCTTCCCAGAGAAGCCGCAGATCCTCGCCGCACTCCCAATCGGAGACGGCCATCGAGATCTCCTCGTCGATCAGCGGCTGGAGCTTGTCCATGTCGACTCCGAGATCAAGCTCCTCGTTGGCGCCTCCGGCGCCCTCGCCTCCCGGAGGCGCCTCGGCGTCGCCTTCCGGCGAAGTCCCCGGAGGGGCCTCAGCGTCGTCTCCCGACTCAGTCTGGTCCGTCTGCACCACTATCGCGTCGTCGCCGAAGCCGCCGGTGGCCTCGTTGACCCGCTTCTTGAACTCGCCGGGCTCGTCGCCGAACGGGTCCTCGCCGTACAAGTACCGCTGCATCTCCAACTGTGACGCGAACGCGTGGCCCCGCTCCGCCATACACGCTGACCAATCCGCCTCGGCCTTCACGACGCGAGGGTCGGCCGACGCTCGCGTGTACACATCCTCCAAGGCGTCGCCGAACTCCTCAAAGAACCCATCGTCGGGAACAACCTGGCTCCAGGCCTCCCCGTAACACCCGCCGCCCGCGCCGCTCTGCCTCGCGTTGTGCTCGGCCCGCTCCTCGTCGGTCATCGCCTCCAGCTCCTCCTCGGTGAGCTCTTTGACCGGCTCGCCGTAGAGAGCGGTGTTGTACGCCGCCATCTCGTCGTCGCTCAACCCCTTGGTGATCTCGGCGTTCGGATCGGCCGTCTTGCCGGCCTTCTGCGCCTCCAGCTCCTCCTTGATCAGAAGCGACTGGGTTGCGATGCCGAAGCCGTAGGTCTTGCGGTACTCCTCCTCGTCGTATTCGGCGAACCCGAGCCCGCCGCCGACCGAGGCGCTGACGTAGGGCTTGTAGTCCCAACCCTCCGCCGTCATGCACTCGGCGATCTTCTCTTGGACTTCCATCTGTGTCGCCCGCGGGTTGACGTCGCGGGATGTCGAGACGCCGAAGTCGCTGAGACTCAGCTCCTCCTCCTGCCCCTCCCCTTCCTCGGCGGTGTTCCCGCCGCACGCGGCGGCCAACACCGTCATCGCAATCGCCATCGTGACTCGTCGCATCGCCTTCACCTCGCAGGTCTTCGTGTTTCTCGCCTGACGCGGCCCTGATCGTCCGTTGGGAACGCCGAGGGGCGCCGCTGACCGCGACGATACCGACGCCCCCTGTAAACCTGGCGTAACTCCCGACCGCGATGCGTGTGCAGTTTCGCGGCTCTCGTCGGTGCTACTGCACACGCTCAGTGGAAGACGACGGTCTTCGACCCGATCAGGATCACCCTGTCCTCGGAGTGCCGCCTCACGGCGCGGGACAACACGATCCGCTCGATGTCCCGCCCCACCCGGATCAGGTCCTCGACCGTGTGGGCATGGGTGACGTGCTCCACGTCCTGGTCGATGATCGGCCCCTCGTCGAGGTCCGCCGTCACATAGTGGGCGGTGGCGCCGATCAGCTTCACGCCCCGCAGGTGAGCCTGGTGGTAGGGGCGGCCTCCCTTGAAACCGGGCAGGAACGAATGGTGGATGTTGATGATCCGCCCCGCCATCCGCTCACACACATCCGCCGAGAGGACCTGCATGTAGCGGGCGAGCACGATGAGGTCGATGTCGAGAGCCTCCACCAGCTCCATCAGCCGGGCCTCCGCCCGGGCCTTCGTCCCCGGGGCGACCGGGACGACCTCGTAGGGGACGTCGTAGCGCTCGGCCAGCTCCCGGCAGGCGGGGTGATTCGACACGACCAGCGGGACCTCGATCGCCAACTCGCCGTTGCGGCGCCTGTAGAGCAGATCCAGCAGGCAGTGGTCCTCCTTGGAGACCATGATCAACACCTTGGGCTTGCGGTCCACCGGCCTGACCGTGATGTCCGCCTTCAGCCTGGCTCGCACTTGATCGAGCCGCGTTTCGACCTCGCCCAAAGCCGCCTCGGCGTCGAAGACCGACCTCATGGCGAACAAGCCGGTGTCGACGTCACCGAACTGGGCGCTCTCCACGATGTTGGCCCCGGCCTCGAGCAACGCCCCGGTGGCGGCGTTAACGATTCCCGGCCCGTCCAAGCACCTGAGAGTGAGCACATACCGCGTCACAGCCGCCACTTCAGCCGGTCTCGGGGGCAGGCGCCAACTCCGGCGACCGGATCGCCTCGGCCGCACACTCGGCGCCGCGGCCCAGCGACTCCCTCAAACCCCCTCCGTCGAGCCAGGCGGCGGCGAACCCGCTGAAGAAGGCGTCACCCGCTCCGTTGGTGTCGACGACGTCGGAGACCGGGACCGCCTCGACCTCGACCCAACCCTCCGCCGCGGTGTAGCCGCCGGCGCCTTCGGCGCCGTGAGTGCACACGCCGACCTCCGCACCCGCCGCCACCCGACCCTCAATCAGCCCCCGCCAATTGCGCCCGGCGGCCGAGCTCATGAACAGGAAGTCGGCCGCCTCGATGAAATCGCGGTGGTGGTCGGCCTCGCCGTCGTAGTCGTGGATGTCGACCCAGATCGGCTTCCCCATCGCACGCAACCACGGGAGGAACCGACGGCAACGGTTCTGGATGGTCACCGTCGCCAGATCGGCCACCGCGGCCGGGCCCGCCAACGACTCGAAGTCGACAACGGCCTCATCGCCGCCGGCGGCGACGAGGATCGAGACTCGCTCGCCGCCCGGACCCATGAGGTTGATGTGCCGCTCCGTCCCCGCCGGGTCGATGGGCGAGACGAGGTCGACGCCCCACCGGCGTAAGGCCTCGCGGGCCTTCGACCCGGGCTCGTCGTCGCCGACCGGGGCCCACAAGGTGACGTCGAAGCCCAGGCGACTCAGGTTCATCGCCTTGCCCGCCCCGCTCGAGCCGACCGTCTCATGGGACCTCTCGGCGAACAGCGTCTCGGACCGCCCGTCCGGGAGGCGATCCAGGTAGACCAGCGAGCACCAGGCGACCCCGCCCAGCACCAAGGCTCTCACTCGGCCACGGGCTCGGACTCGGGGCGGCGGCCCGACATCCACGCCCCCAGCCCCAGCGGCGCCACCGTCAACGGGACCAGCCAGCCGACGACCGGCAAGAGCCAGATGAGGCCCGCAAGCACCGACCCGACGAGCACGGCGCCGTTGAGCGTGAGCTTGGGGGACACAATCCAGCCGAGGCGGCCAACGGCGGGCGCGCCCGTCACAACGCAAAGCACGGCGATCGCCCCGAGAACAGCGAGGGTTATCGGCGCCATGACGACCAAAAGGACGAAGCTCACCGAGGCGGGCGCGAGTGCCGCCGCCAGGGCGGCGAGTCCGACGAGCACAAACGGGACGACCAAGACGACGGCGCCTTTCCCCCACGACTTCCACGGCGACGCCCGGGCCCGCTCAACCGCGCGACGGGAGCGGTCGGGCCACATGTAGGCGACGGTGAGAGCCGCGATGGTCAAGACGAGAATCGTGAGGAACCTGCCGAAAGCCTGAAGGGCGCGCACTCTGAGGTTGGGCGGCATAGGCGCCTGGTGCGCGATCGCCCCTCCCACAATCGCCTTCCCCAGACCCTCGGCGCCGGCCGACGACCGGTAGTTGAGGTTGCCCGACACGGCGAGATCGTCGACCACCGTCAGCCGCCCCACGGTCACGGCGACGTCGCCGCCCACCGAGCCGCCCAAGGCGGCGGCGCCCTGGGCGCCCCGGAGGTCCCCCCCTACATGACCGCGAGTCTCGAGCGTCACCGCCCAGGTTTGCAGGTCCCCCTCGATCGACGAGGCCTCGCCCAGCTCCACCCGCCCGGCCGAGGCCACCACGTCGCTGCCGACGCGCCCGTCCACCCGCAACGTCGCGGAGGCGGCCCGCACGGCCCCGCCCACCGTCCCTTCGATCGCGACGCTGGGCGCGACAGCCAGCACCGACCCCTCGACGGCGCCGACGACGACAACCTCCTCGGCGGCGAAAGCGACGAGATCGCCCTCGATCAAGCCCTCCACCAAGACCCTGACCGCCCCCGCGTAGAGGTCGTCTTCAACCACGTCGTCGGGCTGGATGATCACAAGCTCCGAGCCGGTCGTCTCGACGGCGAGGGCCGGCGACGGCGACGCCGCCGTCAAGGCCCCGGCGGCGACGGCGGCGAGAGCGAGGCGCCTACGGGTCCGTCGCCAAATTAGCGAACCGGGCTGGGGCGGTCGTCCGCGCCCGCGGGCAATTCTCAATGCACAAACTACGGTATACCGAATCCAGAGCATTAGGAAACCGGTTTGGGGCCTCAGGTGACGGGCCGCTATAGGGGGAAGGCGTCTGCTGCGATGTCCAGCAGCGACCCGGGGGCGACTCCCCACGCGACCGTCGCCGTCACGGCGACGGCCAGCGCCGCCTTGGCCGACGGCGCCGCGTCGATGTCCCCGCCCGCCGCCTCGTCCATGTACATGGCGACCACAACCCGCAGGTAGGCGGCGAACACCACCACCGACGTCAGCAGGGCGACGACGACCAGCCACTCATACCCGGCGGCCCAGGCCCGGGCGAACACGGCGAACTTGGCGGCGAACCCCGAGGTCAGAGGAAGGCCCGCCATGCCGAGGAGCAGCACAACGAACGAAGCCGCCAGGCCGGGGCTTTTCGACGCGAGCCCCCCGTACTCCTCAAGCGGGGCGCCAGAGGCGGTCGAGCCCCCGACCGCCGCCACGACGGCGAACGCGCCCACAAGCTGCACCGTATAGACGGCGACGTAGAAGAGGAGAGGGGCGGTCCCCCCGCCGACGACGCCGGTCATGATGAACCCGGCGGACGCCACACCCGAGTAGGCCAACATCCTCCGCACGTCCCGTTGGACCAGAGCCAGCGTCGAGCCCAACACCATCGACAAAGCGGAGACCCCGGCCACGACGGGAAGCCACCTGTCGTCGAGCCGCGGCAACCCGGTGAGCAGGATCCTCGCCAGAGCGGCGAAACCGGCGATCTTGGCCGTCGCCGCCATGTAGCCCACCACCCCGGCCGGCGCCCCCTGATAGACGTCGGGCGCCCAACTGTGGAACGGCGCCGCCGACACCTTGAAGGCGAGACCGACGATCACCAAGGCGAGCCCGGCGTAGATCACGGCGGGGCTGGTCACGACGAACGCCTCGAAGAAGCCGCGTATCGCCAACACCTCCAACCACCCGGTCCCGGCGTACAGGAGGGCGGCGCCGTAGGCGAAGATCGCCGAGGCGAAGGCGCCGAGGAGGAAGTACTTGAGCGCGGCCTCGTCGGGCTCGGCCCGCTCCCGTGTGGCGCCCGCCAAGACGTAGAGGGCGATCGAGCCGACCTCCAAGCCGAGGAACATCATCACCAGGTTGTTGGCGGCGACCATGATCGAGAAACCCGTAGCGGCCAACAGGACGAGAGCGATCGCCTCGGCGCCCCGCCGGCCGAGATCCTCCATGAGGCGCCACCCGGCGGCCAGCCCCAGGCCTGTGACCGCGAGCAGGGTGAGACGGGCGAAGACGGCAAAGCCGTCCATCAGCACCATGCCGGAGAACTCGGTCAACTCGCCGACCCTCGCCGCCGCCGGCGCCTCTTGGGCGGCGACCCACTGGGCGAGGGCGCACGCCGCGGCCAGGGCCAACGAGACGGCGGCGGCCGCCCCCAACACGGCGCGCCGCGGCTTCCACTGGACCTCGATGAGAAGGACCGCGGCCGCCCCCAGGGCAAGGACCAACTCGGGGAGGACGGCGAGCCACCTGATCTCCTGCGTCACTCGCCGTCACCTCCCATGAACACGTCGCCCAGGCGCCCGTGCGGCGGCGCCTCGTAGCCCGTGACCGCCTCCACATGGTCGAGCGCCCTCTCGGTGGACGGTGCGATCTTGTCGAGGAGAACTCCCGGGTAGAGCCCGATGATCAAGACCAGGGCGACCAGCGGGGCGAGCAGCGAGATCTCCCGGGCCGTCAGGTCGGGCGCCGTCTTGTTCTCCTCGATGTCCGGTACCCCCGTGAACACACGCTCGTAGGCCCAGAGCAGGTAGACGGCGGCGAGCACCACACCCGACGCCGCCACGATCGCCGGCGCCGGGAGACTGGCGTAGGCGCCGATGAGGATGAGGAACTCGCCGACGAACCCGTTGAGGCCGGGCAGCCCGATCGAGGCGAAAGCCATGAAGAGGAAGAGCCCGGCGCAGATGGGCATCGCCTTCCCGAGACCGCCCAGCTCGGAGATCGCCTTGGTGCGGCGACGCTCGTAGATCATCCCGACGAGGAGGAACAGCGCGCCGGTGGTCAGCCCGTGGTTGACGTTCTGGATGACCGCGCCCTGGAGGCCGCCGGAGGTGAGGGCGAACACTCCCAACACGATGAAACCCAGGTGGCTCACCGACGAGTAGGCGACGAGCCTCTTGAGATCCGGCTGGACGACGGCGACCACGGCGCCGTAGACGATCCCGACCACGGCGAGCACGGCCATGATCATCACGGCGTCGACCGAGGCCTCGGGGAAGAGCGAGAGGTTGAAGCGGAGGAGGCCGTAGGTCCCCAGCTTCAGGAGCACACCCGCCAACAGCACCGAGCCCGCCGTTGGCGCCTCGGTGTGGGCGTCGGGGAGCCAGGTGTGCAAAGGGACCAGCGGAGTCTTGATGGCGAAGGCGGCGGCGAAGGCGGCGAACAGCCAACGCTCGGCGTCCAGGGAGAGCTCGGCGCCCATCAGGTCGGCCAAGGCGAACGACGTCACCCCCTCCTGGAGGGTGTATGACACGGCGAGGGCGATGATCCCGGCGAGCATGAGCGCCGAGCCGAACGCCGTGAACAGGAAGAACTTGACGGCCGCCTGCCTCCTCCGCTCGCCGCCCCACACCCCGATGATGAAGTACATGGGAACGAGGATCACCTCGAAGAAGACGAAGAAGAGGAACAGGTCGAGCGACAGGAAGGCGCCGATCATGCCCGCCTCAAGGAGGAGGGTGTTGACCACGAACTCCTTGGTCCGCGCGGTTATCGAGGTCGAGGCGGCCAATGCGATCGGCGTGAGGAGCGCGGTGAGGGCGACCATCGGCAGGGAGACCCCGTCGACGCCCAGGCGCCAGCCGATCCCCCAAGGCTCATACCACGCGGCGCTCTCCTCGAACTGGAACCCGGCCGCCGGCTCGAAAACCCAGAAGAGGTAACCGGCGAGAGCCAGCGGGAGCGCGGAGAGGGCGATGCCCACCGGGAGGTGCAGCTCTCTCATCCGTCGGGGGATGAGGATCACCGCGACGGCCCCCAACGCCGGGAGAAGGACCAACCAGGTCAGCACGGCGCCGCCCTCGTCCTCGAGGCGCCGAGCGTGCGGCGGGAGCGGTCGGGCCCGGTCAAAGCCATCTCAGCCAGCCCCTCCCACCAGCCAGATCACCACAACCACCGCCCCGGCAAGGAAGAGGGCGGCGTAGTTGCGCACATACCCGGTCTGCAGCGGGCGTAGGTAGTCGCCCACCGCCCGAACCGCCCGGCCGACGCCGTTGACGGCCCCGTCGACGACTCCGACATCGAACTTGAAGGCGGCGGCCTCCGACACCCGCCTCCCGGGGGCGACCAGGGCGCGGCCGTAGAGGTCGTCCACGCGGTAAGCCGACTCCCACCAGCCCCACAAAGGCCCGAGCCGCCCCTCAAGCCGCCGTTGCTCGTCGGCCGGGCGACGGTAAACGACGTATGCGGCGACGACTCCGACCAGCCCGGCGGCCGCCGACGCCCCGGCCAACGCCAGGAAGGCGGAAAACCCTTCCGGCGGGTGCTGCAGATGCGCCGGCTCGAGCGCAGGCTCAAGGAAATGCTCAAGCCCCTTGCCCCACGGCGTGTTCACCAGGCCGCCGACGGCCGAGAGGGCCGTCAAGGCGATCAACGGCGCCGTCATCGACGGCGGCGACTCATGGGGGCGCGCCCCTTCGCCCCAACGAGGCTCGCCGAGAAACACGAGCACCCACTGGCGCGTCATGTAGAAGGCCGTGATCGCAGCCGTCACGAGCCCCACCGCGAACAACACCTGGAACCAGCCGCCCCGGGCGAAGGCCGAAGCCAGGATCTCGTCCTTCGACCAGAACCCGGCGAGAGGGGGCATGCCGGCGATCGCCAGCGTGCCCGCGCCCATCGCCGTCGCGGTGACGGGCATCTTCCTGAGCAGGCCGCCCATCTTGTGCATGTCCTGCTCGCCGCCCATGGCGTGGATCACCGAGCCCGCCCCGAGGAAGAGGAGCGCCTTGAAGAAGGCGTGTGTCATCAGGTGGAAGATCCCGGCGACGTGGGCCGCGGCGCCGACGGCCATGAACATGTACCCGAGTTGGGAGATCGTCGAGTAGGCGAGAACCTTCTTGATGTCGCGCTGCGCCAGGGCGATCGACGCCGCCCACAAGGCGGTGAGGGCGCCGATGGTCGCCGTCGTCGCCTGAGCCGCCGGCGACAGCTCGAAGATGGGCGCGAAGCGGGCGATCATGTAGACGCCCGCGGTCACCATCGTGGCGGCGTGGATGAGAGCCGACACCGGGGTCGGGCCCTCCATGGCGTCGGGCAGCCACACATACAGGGGGATCTGCGCCGACTTCCCCGCCGCCCCCAGCAGGAACAACAACGCGACGGCCGTCGCCGCCCCCGGCGACAAGACCGACTCGGCACGCTCCAGCACCCCCGCGTAGGAGAGCGTGCCGAACGAGGCGAACACCAACATCAACCCGACCACAAACCCGAAGTCGCCGACCCGGTTGACGATGAACGCCTTCTTGGCGGCCGCGGCGGCCGACCTCTTGGTGAACCAGAACCCGATGAGCAGGTAGGAGCACAAGCCGACCAGCTCCCATCCCAGGAAGAGCGTGGCGAAGTTGCCCGCCAAGACCAGGGTCAGCATCGAGGCGGCGAAGAGGTTGAGGTAGGCGAAGAAACGATGGAACCGCTCGTCGTCGCGCATGTAGCCGACGGCGAAGACGTGGATGAGGGCGCCGACGCCGGTGACCACGAGGGTCATGAGTGCGGAGAGGGGGTCCCACAACAGCTCGAGGCGGGCGCCGATCGCGGGCATCCAGTCCCAGAGAAGGACCGTCTCGCCGTGATTGCCTCCCTCGATGAACGGCCACGCGGCCGCCAGGGCGACGACAAAGGCGGCGGCGACCGTCGCCGACGCCAGCCAACCGCTCACCGGGGCCTTCAGGCGGCTGCCGACGAAGTGGAGGAGGACCGCGCCCGCCAGGGGCAGGGCGATTATCAGCCACAAGAAGTCGGCCATCGTCATCCCCTCAACTCGCTCAGCTCATCGACGCTCGCCGTGGCCCGGCGGCGGAAGACGGCGACGATGATGGCGAGGCCCACCACCACCTCGGCCGCGGCCACGACAAGGATGAAGAAGACGGCGACCTGGCCGTTGATGTCGTTGTGGGCGCGGCCCGCCGAGACCAGGGTCAGGTTGACCGCGTTGAGCATCAGCTCGATGCACATGAACATCACCAGGGCGTTCCTGCGGAGCAGCAACCCGACGGCGCCGACGAAGAACAACGCGGCCGCCAGCGTCATGTACCAGCCGGGATCGACGCTCAAGTCCGCCTCCCCCGTCGGTGGTGGGCTAGCGCGATCGCCCCAGCGGCGGCGATGGTGAGCAACAACGCGGTGGCCTCGAAGGCGAGCACCCAGTCGGTGAACATGGGCTCGGCCACCGCCTCGACGGCGCCGTTGGTCGCCTCCGGGTCGACGGCGGCCGTCGCCCCAGGCGCCCAGTCGAAGTCGCCGGACAACCAGACAGCGACCGCGAAGGCGGCCGCCGACACGGCGATGGCGCCGACCGCGGCGAGCTGGCGAGGCAGCTTCTCGGAGCGTCTCTCCGACTTGTCCACCCCGATGAGCATGATGACGAAGAGGAACAGCGTCATGACGGCACCCGCGTAGACGATCACCTGCACCGCGGCCACAAGGTGAGCGAGCTGGAGCACATAGAGGACCGCCGCCGAGAACAACGTCCCCAAGAGGCCCATCGCCGAGTAGACCGGGTTGCGGGCGACGACGACGGTCGCCGCCCCGGCGAGGGCGCACACAGCCATCAACACGAAGATCAGCGCCTCAACCATCGTCGCCTGCCTCCCCGGCGGTCGAGTCCCTCGTCTCCTGGTCGGGCTCGGGCCGCCACTCCTCCGGCCCCGGCGTAGATGACCACATAGCGACGCCCTCGTGGGCCGCCGACCCGGCCGGCGCCGTCGCCCTCATCCACCCGCCGGACGCCGCCAACTCGCTCATGTCGGCCAGCTTGTCGCCCGGCGTCGTGTGAGGAACCTGCCCGCTCTCGTCCATCAGCAAGGTCTCCTTGGTGTAGACGGCCTCCTCGCGGCTCGTCGTCGACATCTCGAAGAGCCGGGTCATTGTTATCGCCTCGGTCGGGCACGCCTCGACGCACAAGCCGCAGAAGATGCAGCGCAACATGTTGATCTCGTAGACCGAGCCGAAACGCTCGCCGGGCGAGGTCGGGCTCTCCGGGTCGTTGTCGCTCCCCCGCACATAGATGCAGCGGGCCGGGCAGGCGCCCGCGCACAACTCACAGCCGATGCACTTCTCCATCCCGTCGGCGTACCGGTTGAGCACATGGCGCCCGTGGAATCGTTGAGGCTTCTCCCGCATCTCGTCGGGGTACCTGGTGGTGACCAGCTCCGACCCCCCGATGGTGCGGAGCATGGTCCTTCCGGTGACCCGAAGGCCCTTGATCAGCTCTCTGACGATCCCCATCATCAACTCCAGGGGGCACCGAGGTGACGGAATCCGAGGACCGCGGTCGAGATCACCAGCCAGGCGAGCGCCGCCGGGATGAGGCGCTTCCATCCGAGCGTCATGAGCTGGTCGTATCGAAGCCTCGGGAAGCTGGCCCTGATCCAGAAGAAGAAGAACACGATCACATAGGTCTTGAGTAGGAACCAGACGGTGGGCAACAGCGCAGAGACGAAGGCGGGCAGCGCGCCGTCCCAGGTCGGCCCGTCCCAACCTCCCAGGAACAACGTGGCCGCTATCGCCGACATGGAGAAGATGTTCACATACTCGGCCAAGAAGAACATGGCGAACTTCATGCCCGAGTACTCGGTGTGGAACCCGCCGACAAGCTCCTGCTCGGCTTCCACCAGGTCGAACGGGGGCCGGTTGGTCTCGGCCACGATCGCGATCATGAAGACGACGAACGCGACAAACTGCGGGATGATGTTCCAGCGCGGGATAGGCCCGTACAGAGAGCCCGACTGCCGCTCGACCAGGTCGGCCAGGGAGAGCGCCTCGCCGGGGCCCTGCAACGCCGAGTAGACGACGACGGACGCCATCGCCAGCCCCATCGCGGCCTCGTAGGAGATCGCCTGGGCCGTGGCGCGCACGCCGCCGAGCAACGGGTACTTCGATCCCGACGACCACCCGGCCAACACCACCGCGTAGACCGCCATCGACGACATCGCCAGGATGAAGAGGAGCCCGATGTTGAGGTCGGCGCCCTGAAGGGCGACTTCGCGCCCCCCTACTGTGAAGGGGCGGCCCCAGGGCACGGTCATGAAGATCAGGAACGCCGGGATGACCGCCAGGAACGGGGCGAGCAGGTACATGCCCAGCTCGGCCTTGCGCGGGTTGACCGACTCCTTGAAGAAGAGCTTGAGGCCGTCGGCGACGGTCTGGAGGATCCCGAAGGGCCCGGCGCGGCTGGGCCCGATGCGGCTCTGCATGTCGGCGACGACCTTCCGCTCCGCCCAGACGTTGATGATCGTGACCGCCAGGAGCAGGACGAGCACGGCGACGGCCTTGCCGACCGCGATGAGGATGTCGGGCGCGCTCACAAGACCCTCACCCGCACCGCCGGGCCGGGGCCGAGGCGGGGCCCGCCGGGTTGGTTGAAAGGCACATACACCGTCCCCGGCGGGGTCCCCTCGTCGACCGCGACCGTCAGCTCGCCCTCGCCCGACTCCGTGGTCAACCGCACCGCGCCGCCCTCCTGCGCGCCGAGCCTCTGAGCGTCTTCCGGGTTGAGGTGGGCGACGGGGCCAGGCGCCAGCCCCCTCGTCGAGGGGGAGCGGCGAAGGAGGGCGCCGTCGTCGTACATCGTCTTGGCGACGTGAAGCGCCAGCTCGGAGTCGGCCGCCGCGGGGGCCGCGACGGCGACCGGGATGTGCTCCAGCGGCTGGGCGCCGTTGACGGGCACGACGACCCCCTCGCGGCTCTCTTCAAGCAAGTCCCAGCTCAGCCCCTCATAGGCCGGGGCGAAGGCGGCGATCTCGGAGGCGACCGCCTCAGCGGAGGCCAGGGAGATCGGCCGGCCCATCTTCGTCGCGATGTCGTCGAGTGTCTGCCAGTCGGGGCGGGACTGCCCCGCAGGCGGGACCGCCCGGTTCAGCTTCTGCACCCGCCCCTCGACGTTCGTGGCCGTCCCGGCCTTCTCGGCGAAGGCGGCCGCAGGCAGGATCACGTCGGCGCCGCGGTTGGAGTCGTTGAGGAACAAGTCGATCGACACCGTGAATTCGGCCGCCTCCAGCCCCGCGACGGCGATGGATGCGCCGTCCATGTCACGGGCCGGGTCGGCGCCCACCAGCAGGAGGCCGCGGAGGTCGCCGCTCGCCAGGCCTTCACAAATCCCCGGCGCGTCCCGGCCCGGGGTGGATGCGAGCTCGCCCCATGTCTCGGCCAGGCGGGCGCATGCGGCCGGGCCCAGGGCGACCCGCCCCGGGAGAAGGTCGGGGGCGAGTCCCATGTCGAGCGCCCCGTAGGTGTTGCCGCGGCCGTTGAGGGGGAGGAGCCGGGCGCGCCCCGCCGTCCGCCGGGCAAGCGCCGCCGCCGACTCGGCCAGGTGGGGGCCGTCGGCGTGGCTCGCCATCCCGACCAAGGCCACGACCCTCTCGGCGGAGAGGGCCTTCATCACGTCGGGGCGGACGCCCCCGGCGAGCTCGTCGAGCAGCGCTTGGCCGCCGCCGGGCCGGTAGGTGAGCTTGACGTCGGCCACATCGTCGAGCCCGGTTGCGCGAGGGTTGGCGACGATGAGGACGGCGGCAGGCCTCTGCGCGGCGCGGCGGGCCCGCAGGTAGAGGGTCGGGTGCTCCTCCTTCAGGTCGGGCCCCCACACGAAGATGGCGTCGGCCTCGTCGAGGTCGCCGATGACCGCCCTGTCGACGACGGCGGTGAGGAAGTGGGACGAGAGGGCGTCGCCCATGCGAGCGTCCACGTTGTTGGCGCCGAGGGCCGCCCTGACGAACTTGGACAGGGCGTAGGCGTCCTCGTTGGTCCCCCTGGCCCCGCCCAGGGCGGCAAGCGCCTCGCCGCCGCTCTCCCGGCGGATGCGGTCGAATCGCTCGGCGACGATGTCGATCGCCTCGGCCCAACCCACCTCCTCAAGCTCACCGCCCTTGCGGGCCAGCGGGCTGGTCAACCGCTCCTCCGACCCGATGTGCTCGAACCCGAACCGGGCCTTGTCCGACAGCCACCCGTGGCTGACGGCGTCGTTGTCCACCCCGTCGAAGCGGAGGATCTCGCCCTGGGAGCTGTGTATCTCGATCCTCGGGTGGGCCGTGTCCCGCAGAGACGAGCTCGGTGTCTTCTGCAAGTCCCACGGGCGGGCCCGGAAACGGTAGGGCTTGGCGGTGAGGGCGCCCACCGGGCAGATCTGCACCGTGTTCCCGGAGAAGTACGAGGAGAAGGGCATACCCGGGAAGGCGGCGACCTCGGCTTGGGCGCCACGGCCCGTGATCTCGATCAACGGATCGCCGGAGACTTCGTCGCAGAAGCGGACGCAGCGGGCGCAGAGGATGCAACGCTCCCGATCGAGGAGCACTAGGTCGGAGACCGCGATGGGCTTCTCGAATGTGCGTTTGACCTCGACGAACCTGCTCTCCCCCGGGCCGTGGGACATGGCCTGATCCTGCAGGGGGCACTCCCCGCCCTTGTCGCAGACGGGGCAGTCGAGGGGGTGGTTGGCGAGGAGGAGCTCGAGCACCGCCTCCTGCGCCCGCCGCACCGTCTCGTTCCCGGTCTCAACTCTCATGCCGTCGGCGACCTCGGTGGCGCAGGAGGCGACCAGCGTCGAGCCTCGGGGCCCCGTCACCTCGACCAGGCACATCCGGCACATGCCCACCGGGCTCATGCGCTTATGCCAGCAGAACCGCGGGATGTAGGCGCCCGCGTCGCCCGCGGCCTCGATGAGCAGGCGGCCCGGCTCGACCATGCGCTCGGCGCCGTTGATGACGACCGCCACCGCGGCCCGCTCCGACGTCACTTCGGCTCTCCTCCCTCCGGGCCTGGGCCGGGGCCGCCGCCGGGGCCGAACGGGCAACCGCCGCCCGAGACGTGCGCCTCCACCTCGTCGCGGAAATGGTCCCTCAAGGCGATGATCGGAGACACGGCCGAAGGCCCCAACGGGCAGATGGTGGTGATCTTGGGAGGCCAGTCGAGGCCGATGCTGATCCCGCCCGCGACGCTGACGGCGAGGTCGAGGTCAACGGGCCGGCCCTCGCCGGCCTCGATGCGGCGAAGGATCATCTCCAGCCAGCCGGTCCCTTCTCGGCAGGGCGTGCACTGACCGCACGACTCGTGAGCGAAGAAACGAACGACCCGCTCGGCCGCCCTGACCATGCAGGCGCCCTCGTCCATCACTATCACGGCCCCCGAACCCAACATCGTCCCGGCGGCGACGGCGGCCCCCTGAGTGATCTCCAAGTCGAGATGCTTCTCGGGGACGAGCCAAGGCGCCGAGGCCCCGCCGGGGATCCACGCCTTCAGCTTCTTGCCGCCGCGCACCCCGCCGCCTACGTCGGATATCAGACGGCGCCAGGTGATCCCGTGGGGAAGCTCGTAGTTGCCGGGGCGGTTGACGTGGCCCGACAACGACATCAGGAAGGTGCCTGCGTCCTCGGCGCCGGTCAGCTCCGAGTAGGCGGCCCCGCCCATCTCCAAGACGTGGGGCAGGTTGGAGATCGTCTCGACGTTGTTGACGACGGTCGGCGCCCCGTAGAGGCCGCCGGCCGCCGGGTAGTGAGGCGGCTTCAGCCTCGGCTCGCCCCGCCTGCCCTCCAACGAGTTGATGAGGGCGGTCTCCTCGCCGCAGATGTAGGCGCCGCCTCCGAGATGGACCGTGACGTCGAGGTCGAAGTCGGCGCCGAAGATCTGCTTGCCCAGCCGCCCCGCGGCGTAGGCCTCGTCGACCGCGGCCTGCATCCTCCGGGCCGGCTTGGCGTATTCGCCCCGGATGTAGATGAAGGCGCGGCGGGCCTCGGCGGCAACCGAGGCGATGATCGCCCCCTCAATCACCTGATGGGGGTCGCGCTCCATGAGCTGGCGGTCCTTGAACGTCCCCGGCTCGGACTCGTCCCCGTTGACGACGACGTAGGAGGGGCGGGCCGGGCCCAGGAAACCCCACTTGAGCCCGGCGGGGAATGCGGCGCCGCCGCGGCCGAGGAGGCCGGAGGCCTTCACCTCCCCGATCAGCTCATCCCGCGTCATCTGCAGGGCGCGCCCGGCCTGAGAGTACCCGCCGGTCGCCTCATAACGGGCGAGGGTGTGGGAGTCGGCGGGGTGCTCGACCATCCTCCTCGTCACGACAAGAGGCGACGTCAACTCGCCCTCTCCTTCCCCGCCGTCCCCAACGGCTGGAACGCCGGGCACGGGCCGACGGCGCCGACCTCCTCGCGGATCGCCCAGTCGAAGCTCCTGGCGCCCCCGAACAGCTCCTGCATCTCGTCGGTGTTGACCACCTCGGGACGGGACCGGCGAAGCCAACGCACCAGCTCCCGGGTCTTCTCCGGCGTCACCCCCTCGATCAGCTCGTAGTTGACCTGCACGGCCGGCGCTCCCCCGCAGGCGCCGATGCACTCGACATGCTCGACCGAGACGAGGCCGTCGTCGCCGGGGGCCCCGCCGGACGAGCCCGCCTCGTCCTCGGCGGCGCTGAGCACGTCGTCGCCGCCCAACAACATACACGAGATCGACGTGCAGCAGGAGAGCAGGTACTTGCCGACGCTCTCCCGCTTGTACATGGTGTAGAAACCGGCGACGGACTGCGCCTGGGCGGGTGTGATCCCCGCCCAACGGGCCGCTTCCTCGACGCCCTCGTCGGTCAGGCGCCCGTCCTCGGCTATCGCCAGGTAGAGCAGGGCCATTAGGGCCGACCGCCTCTCGGGGTAGCGGGCGACGATCTCCGAAGCCCTCTCCTGCGTCGCCTCGGGCCAGCGACTCTCCCGCCCCGATCTCATCTGTCGACGTCTCCCATCACGGGGTCCATCGACGCGATCGTGGCCACGGTGTCCGCCATCAGGCTGTCGCCCATGGCGACGGGGAGGGCCTGCAGGTTGTAGAACGAAGGCGCCCGGGTGTGCATGCGGTAGGGCCGGGCCTCCCCGTCGGAGACGAGGTAACAACCCAGCTCGCCGCGCGGGGACTCGACCGAGACGTAGGTCTCCCCCGGCGGCGCCTTGAACCCCTCAGTGAACAGCTTGAAGTGGTGGATGAGCGCCTCCATCGACTCGTCGATGCGGGACCGCGGGGGAGGCGTCACCTTCCGGTCGGCCGCGCGGTAGTCGCCCTTCGGCATTGATCCCATCACCTGCTCGACGATCTTGAGCGACTCGACGATCTCGAGGACCTTCACCCGGTAACGGTCGTAGACGTCGCCGTTCTCGCCCACCGGGACGTCGAACTCGTATTGCTCGATGCCGGAGTAGGGGAACACCTCACGCAGGTCCCACTTCACCCCCGCGGCCCGGAGAGGCGGCCCGGTGACCGAGTAGGCGACCGCCTCCTCCGCCGTGATGACCCCGACGCCCTTGGTGCGGGACAACCAGATCGGATTCTCCTTCAGCAGGTCGTCGTACTGCTTGAGCCGCATCGGGATCTCCTCGAGGATCCCCGCCGCGTCGTCCTTCCACCCCGGCGGCAGGTCAGCGGCGACGCCCCCCGGCCGGATGTAGTTGTGGTTCATCCGCAGACCGGTCGTCTTTTCGAAGAAGGCCAGGATCCTCTCCCGCTCGCGGAAGCCATAGATCATCATCGACAAGGCGCCGACGTCCATGCCGTTGGTGGCGAGGGAGACGAGGTGGGACGACACCCGGTTGAGCTCGGTCATCAGCACCCTGATCGCCGCCGCCCGGGGCGGGACCTCCACGCCCAGCAGGCGCTCGACGGCGAGGGAGTAGGCCAGCTCGCAGTGGAACGGGGCGAGGTAGTCCATGCGGGTGACGTTGGCGGCCCCCTGGCTGAAAGTGAGCTGCTCGGCGGTCTTCTCCATGCCGGTGTGCAGGTAGCCGATGATCGGCTTGGCCCGGCGCACGATCTCGCCTTCCAGCTCGATGTGGAGGCGCAACACGCCGTGGGTGGACGGGTGCTGGGGACCCATGTTGACGATCATCAGCTCGTCTTCTGAGGCCTCGTCGTCGATCACATAGTCGTCGTCGACGACCCGCCCGTACTGGCTGTCGAGCCGCCCGCCCGACTCGGCCTCGCCGATCTCCTGGGCGCCTTCGCCCGTCGGCGGGCGGCTCGGCGGCTCGGAGCCCGCCACCCAGAGGTCCACTGATCGCGCCGGGCCCGCCGGTCGCCCGCTCATCTCGCTCGACCCTTCTGCGGCGCCTTGAACTGGACGGGGACCGACCCAACGCCGAAGTCCTTGCGCAGGGGATGGCCTTCCCAGTCGTCCGGCATGAGGATGCGGGTCAGGTCCGGGTGGCCCTTGAAGACGATCCCGAACATGTCGTAGACCTCCCGCTCGGCGAACCCGGCCCCGGGCCAGATGGGCGTGAGGGAGTCGACGGCAGGGGGGTCGCCTCCGACCGAAGTCGTCATCCGCAACCTGACCCCCAAGCTCATCGAGACGATGTTGGCGACGACGTCGTAACGGCTCTCGCGTCGCTTGGGCCAGTCGACCGCGGTCACGTCGGAGCAGAATTCGAAGCCCGCTTCCTTGACCGTGTCGGCGACCTCCAGCCAAAGCTCGGTGGGCACCCGGGCCACGTCTTGGCCGCGGGAGACCTCCCATGTGACTTCATCGAGCCTTGCGGCGAGCTCGGCCAGCTCCTGCATCACCGGACGATCTCCCCGGACATGATCTTGTCGTGGAGGCTGAGGATGGCGTGGAGGAGGCTCTGCGGCCCCGGCGGGCAACCGGGTGTGTAGATGTCGACCGGGACTATCTGGTCGACGCCCTGGACGAGTGCGTAGTTGTTGAACATGCCCCCGGTTGAGGCGCAGGCGCCCATCGAGATGACCCACTTCGGGTCGGGCATCTGGTCGTAGACCTGTCGGAGGACCGGGGCCATCTTCTGGCTGACCCGGCCGGCAACGATCATCAGGTCGGCCTGGCGGGGCGAGGCTCGGAACACCTCCATGCCGAACCGGGCCATGTCGTAGTGGGCGGCGCCGGTGGCCATCATCTCGATGGCGCAGCAGGCGAGCCCGAAGGTGGCGGGGAACATCGAGCGGGTGCGGGCCCAGTTGGCGGCTCGCTGGACCGTGGTCGTGAGGAGGTTGCCCGGCGGTGCGACGGCCATTGGGTCAGGCGGCCTCCCCGGCGCCGTCGGCGATGTAGCGGGACCGCCGCTTGACGTTCCAGTCGAGGGCCCCCCTCTTCCACACATACACCAGGGTCTCGGCGACGAAGAAGGTGAAGATCAGGACGGCGGCGACGCCGGGCCAGCCGAGGTCGGGCCAGATCGAGGCCCATGCGAAGAGGAAGATGATCTCAACGTCGAAGATGACGAAGAGCATCGCGGTGAGATAGAACTTCACCGGGAAACGTTGCGCGGGCTCGACCTCGGAGACGATGCCGCACTCGTAGGGGTCGAGCTTCTCCCGAGTCGGCCTGTTGGGGCTGAGGCGCTTGGAGAGACCCAGGCTGACGACGACGAACAGCCCGGCGAGCAGCAGCATGACGCCGATCGGGGCGTAGTCGGCCAGGGTCACGACACGAGCATAGGTCGCCCGCGGCGACGGCCGTAATCAGGTCTCAGCTACTGCCCAGGCCGCCTCCCGACGGGTGTCGGGGACCGCCCCGTCATGGCTTCTCGGGGAGGTAGCCGGCGAGAGCCTTCCTCACGGAGTCGGGCACTGCGGCGGCGCCGCCGAGCACGACGATCCGCTTGGGCTTGAGGCGTTGCAGCTCGTCCTTCGTCGCCGGGGGGATCACCGACCTCGCAACGAGGAGGACCGGCCCGCCTTTGCCCGCCCCGGCGGCGGCGCCTGAGAGGGCGTCGGGGTAGTTGAGGCCGGTGGCTATGTAGACGACCGGCACGCCGGCCTCGAAGCCGTCATTCGAGATCGCCGCCGCCGTCGAGTACCGGTCTGCGCCGGCCAAACGGGTCACCTTGCCATCCGTGTGTCTCCTCAGGGCCGCCTCGACGCTCTCGGACACGACGCCCACGCCGCCCAAGACGACGATCCTCTTCGGCTTGAGCCGCTTCAGCTCGTCGACCGTGGACGTCGGGATGGCGCCCCTCTTCGTCAACAGGATCGGGCCGCCGAGCTTGGCGGCGGCCGGGCCGCCTGAGAGAGCGTCAGGGAAGTCCTCGCCGGTCGCCACAAACGCCGCTTCGGCTCCGGGCTCGAAATGCCGGACGGACACGGCGACGGCGGTCGCGTACCGGTCGGCGCCCGCCTGACGAGTCACCTTGCCACCCGTGTGATTCCTCAAGGCCGCCTCGACGCTCTCGGACACCACGCCCACGCCGCCCAAGACGACGATCCTCTTCGGCTTGAGCCGCTTCAGCTCATCCGCCGCGGCGGCCCCTATGGCGTCCCTCCCGACCAAGAGGATGGGGCCGTCGCCCCCGGAGGCGGCGCCGCCCGCCAACGCGTCCGGGAAACTCTCGCCCGTCGCCACATATACCGTCTTGACGCCGGGGGAGAACGTCGCCCGGGAGATCTCGGCGGCGGTCCCGTGCCGATCCGGGCCCCAGAGCCTTGGGACCGATGAGGCCCAGACGCCGGTGTTGGTGAAGGTGCAGGCGAGGCTCGTGTCGCTCGGGTCGACCACAACACTCCCGGCGGCGGACTCGCCCGTCGGCAGCCTTCCGAGGCTCTTGACAACGGCGCCGTCGCATTCCAGCGCGGTTCCGTAGTCCGTAGCCACGATCTCCTCGATGAGAGTGACCGTCTGCCCGGCGTACGCGGTCAGCTCAACGACGTTGGCGTTGTCGGTCTGGTCGGGGGCGCCCGTGGAGGTGGAAGTGGCCGACTCGGACGCAGAATCCCGCGAGCCGGACTCGGTCCCCGACTCCCGCGCCTTGACGGTGAGCTTCGCCTTGTCGCCCGCTTCAGCGTCGACCCACCTCTTCCGCAGCGTCACCTCAACAGCCTTGCGACTGCTCGTGGCGGTGCAGGTGATGGGCGAGGGCGCGGAGGGGACCACCACCGTGGAAGTCTCGCCCAACTCGGCGACGGGGAGGTCGACACACCGCCAACTCACGTCGTAGTTGTCGGCGTCACCCACACTGAACACCTCCGCCAAGTCGATGGTGTTGCCCGCGTGGACGGTCGCCCGGGCGGGCGCCGCGTCGGCAGGGGCGACGGCCGACGCGCCGATGATGGACTTGGCGGTGTTCCTGCTCACAGCCGTCAGGGCGACCCGATCGCCCGGCTTGGCGTGCTCCCACGCGTTCTCCAACATGAGAACGGTCTGCGCCGCTGTCTTGGTGTTGGTGAACGTGCAGACGACGCCGGGCTCGCCCGCATCCGGCACCAGGGTCCCGGCGACCGCCCCGTCGGTGTAGGTGAGCGCTTCTTCGGGGCCGGTGCACTCCAGGCCCGTCGTGTAGGCGCCGACGCTGAGCGTCTCGCTGAGAACGACCGCCTCGCCTGCGAACACGGTCAACTCAGCCATGTTGGTCGTGTCGGGGGCGCCGGAACCGGCCGCCGCGGTGGAGGTGTCGGAGTCGGTCCCCGACTCCGATCCGGCGACCGTGAGCACGGCCTGGTCACCGTCATCGCCGTTGACCCACTTCGTCCGAAGATCCAAGTCGACCCGCTTGCGGGTGTTGGTCACCCTGCAGGTGATGGGCTTCAATGGCGCCTGGTCGCCTGAGGGGACGACCAGCGTGCCGGTTGTGCTCAACTCGGCCCCGGCGCTGTCGACACAACGCCGGCTCACGTCGTAGTTGTCGGCGTCGCCCGCGCTGAACGTCTCCGCCAAGCTGATGGTGTTCCCGGCGTAGACGGTCGCGCTGCTCGACGTTGAGGCTGTGTCGATGATCCGTCTCCCCGTGTTCACGTTTGTCGCGGTCAAGCTGACCTGATCGCCCGGCTTGGCGTTCGCCCACTCCTTCTCCAACGTGAGAACGGTCGACGCGGCGGTCTTCAGCGCCACGGCGACTCCAACCTTGGCCTCGTCGGCGGCGGCCGTCTGATCGCCCGACGCGCCGCTCGCCGAGGACAACCCGAGCGCCGACGCGACGGCGCCGGCGACCAAGGCGGCCGGCAAACGCCGCGCCGCCCGGCCGACGGCCGACCCCGACGCCGGCGCCTCGGCTGTTGATCGACTCGGTCTCGGGGAATGCCCTGAGATTCTCATGGTTGCTCTCTCCTTCGTTGGTCGGCGCCCCGGCGCCGACGGCCCACGACCTCGACCCGACCCGCGCTCCGCGCGTCTCCGACCGTATCGGGCACAGCCGCGGATTAGAGCCCCTCTAGCAACGGCCGTCTGCGGCAGGAGGAGAACCCTTGTGCGGGGGCGGCCTCAGCGGGCATGGCGGGCAACCGAGCTCTCCACCGCGAGACGCCGGCGGCCGCGGCGAAGCGACCTCTCAGCGGGCGGGCTGGTACCCGGAGTCGACACCTACCGGCGCCACCCCCGGCCGAACCCCAAAGCCCACCGAGACCCTCCTCGTCTCAGCCGACGAGGTCTTCGCCTTCCACAAGACCGGGCGGGTCGCCAACGGCCCTATCGAAGGAACCAACAACAAGATCGGTCGCCCCGGCGTCGCCTACGGCTCGCCAACCTCGCCGCCCAAGCCCGGCACGCGCCCGGCGAGCCGCCCGACGGCGATGAGCGGCCCCGATGAGGCGGCCCAACCCTTGGATCGCCGTCCAGTCGATCCTGTTGGGCCTTGTTCTCTGGCTGCGCCCGCTCGCGGCCTGTCACTCATTGGGTTTCGTACGCGCCGATGTCGCAGCCGACGCCTCCTTGCGGGCGGGGCTGTCCTCGGGCGTCGGTGGCTTGGCAGCTCGCCGCGTGACCTGCGTCGTGGAGGGGGCTGGTGGCGTCGATGGCCATGGTGTACACATTCCCCATCCCGCCGTTGGGCCCGACCGGGGCGGCGCCGCCGTTGTCGGCAAGCCCCTGCAGGCTGGCTGAGGCGTTCTCCAACCCGAAGCCGCACGAGTCGTCAGACGACGCGTTCCCGCTGTTGGCGGCCAACGTCAACTTATCGCCGCACTGGTCTCCGTCGTTGCCGGCAACGACGGTGTTGGTTATTGACACGTCCGCAGGACCGACTTGGTGGATTCCGTCGCCGCGGCGAGATCCGAAACTGCTGTCGACGTTGTCTGCAATGGTGCTGTTGGCAATCGTAAGCGTCGGCTTCAACTCGCCTGATCCCGACAAGGCGACCCCCACACCTCGGGATCTGGAGGTGTTCTTGGTGATTGTGACGTTGATGAGCTCCGTATGTGTGCTTGCCAACCTCGCCGAACCGCCGCCGCCGCCCTGTCGGCGACCTCCGAGAGCACGCACTCCTCCCGCGAACACATTTCCGGAGATGGTGCTGTCGACAACCATCAGATGGCCACACTCATTCCGGGCGCCTCCAACGTTGGCCCGGATGATGGAGTTGGTGACCTTCATAACCGTGCTGCTTGAGTTGGGGTCGCAGGCGTCCAAATAGACACCGCCGCCTCCGTTGCCCTCCAGAACGGAGTTCCTGACTTCAACCCTTCCCGGACGCCGTGAGGCGAACGCCCTCACAAACCCTACGCCTGCTTCAACACTCTTCTCCAGATGCAGGTTCTCCAAGACCACGGTGTACGCCGTGTCAAGAGCCGACCCTGCAGCGTCGGTGATCGACACCGCCGAGTCGAACACAGCCCCGATTGTCATGTTGTCCAAAGTCACATCAGTGACGGTGGCGGCCTCCATCGACGCATTGTCGGTCACGACCACGTCGAAACCCCCTCCGCCGCTGACGGTCGTGCCCCCGGGATTGCCTTGGACGGTTACACTCGACTCGACCTGGAATCCCGATCTCGGCGCACTGATCATGCCGAGGACCGAGATGTAGATCTTGTCGTGGCCCGAGCCCGCGAGGCACCCGTCAACGGTCTCGTCGGTCTCGGCGGCCCTCAAGGCTTCGGCCAACGAGCATCTCCCGTCTCGCCCCTCGCTGTCTAGGGTGTTCACGCTGATCGCGCTGTCTCCGGCGCCCGCCGACGGCTGGTAGCCAAAGTCGTAGTTGAGCGCCGAGGCTCCGTCTACGGTGACCGGGATGGTCAAAGACGAAGGCGTCGTCGGCCGATGACCCGACAGGGCATCGGCCCCTTCAATCACCGCGACTGTCCAGTCACCCGGCAGCACCTTGAAGAAGTAGGCGCCGTTGGCGTCAGTCGTCTTCCTGCCTCTCTCGACTCCCTTGGCGTCGATTAGCTTCAGAGTCACACCAGCGATCGGGCTCTCGTCGGCGCCCCGCAGGCCGTCGTCGTTCGCGTCCAGCCACACAAGGTCGCCAATCGTCGCCAGTCTCCTATAGCCGAAATCGAATCCTGTCAGGTCAGCGTCGCCGACACTCACGGTGACTTCGACGGCCGTCGGTGTGGACGCCCGATAGTCGTCCACACGCCAGGCGTCGCCCTGAGGGTGTACGCGCCCTCAGCGTCTGTCACGGCTGTGTCCACCTCGCCGTCCACGCCCACCAGCACCACCGTCACATCGGAGATCAACTCCTCCCCTGCATCCCGGCTCTTGTCGCCGTTGGCGTCCTCCCAGACATGACCCTCGATGTTGACCAGCGGTGTGTACCCGAAGTCGAAGTCGAGGGCGCCCGCGCCGTCCACCCTCACCTCGGCGGTGATCGACTCCCCCGCAGCCAGCCGATGGATGGTCAGGACCTTCCCAGTGTCGGTCACTCGGACCGTCCAATCGCCGGGCTTCACAACAAACTGTATGCGCCGTTCGAGTCGGTCGTCGTCGTGGCCACCGACTCGTCATCCGAGTTCTTCAACTCGAGGGTCACATCGCCGATTCCCGTCTCGTCGTCACCCTGCAGACGGTCGCCGTCGGTGTCCTCCCAGACGTAGTCGCCGATCACCAGGGCCTCATAGGCTCCGATATCACAACCGCCGCCTTGCGGCCGAGGCACGCCGCGGGCGTCCTTGCTGCGGCAGGTCGCCGCGTCACCCGCGTCGAACAGAGGGCTGGTCGCGTCGATGGCCTCGGTCAACACATGACCCATCCCGCCGTGAGGCCCGATCCGAGCGGCGCCGCCATTGTCGAGTAAGCGTGTGTAACCCAGCGTGATGCCCTCCAAGCCGAAGCCGCATGACTCGTTAGACGACGCGTTCCCGCTGTTGACGGTCAACGTCAACTCGTCTCCGCATTGAGCGCCGGTGTTTTCCGCTACGACGCTGTTTGTGATTGACACATCCGCCGAGCCACTCACAAGAACCCCGCCGACAATCCGAGTTGAGGTTGTGTTGCTGGTGATAGTGTTGTTGGCGATGGTCAACGACGGCGTCAGCTCACTCGACCCGGTGACGGCGACGTCGCCTCCCCAGGCCATTGAGTTGTTGTGGGCGATAGTCGAGTTGAAGACCTCGGTCCGTGTCGACGCCTTGACACCCGCGCGGTTGCTGCGGCCCTGGTGCGCGTAGACTCCGCCTCTCAGTCCCGCATTCTCAACGATGAGGCTGTCCTCTACCCTGAGATGCCCGCACACGTTGTAGAGACCGCCGCCACGATTCCCTCGAACAGTGGAGTTGACGACCGTCATCGTCACACCCTGCGAGCTCGGGTCGCAGGCGTCCATGTAGGCGCCGGCCAACCTGTTCTTCTCTAGGACGGAGTCCGAGACGCGAACCGAGTCCCGGCGACTCGAGACGAAAGCCTTGACGAACCGAACACCGGCGCCGCGGTTGTCCTTAACGCGCAGATTCTTCAGAGAGACCGCGTACTCCGTTCCGACAGTCCCGCTAGCATGATCTGTGACCTCAACCCCGGCGCCAGCGGACTTGGCGATCGTCAAGTCCGCCAACGTCACCGCCGTCACGGCAGAAGCGTCGGTCGAACCGCTCTCGGCTACGACGACATCGAATCCGCCGCCGCCGCTGACTGTTGTCCCGTCGACATTCCCACTAACAGTCACATTCGATTCTATGCGAAACCCTGCTGGGGGAGCATCGACGACACCAGACACCGACATGGCGATCTCGTCGTCGCCGGAGCCCGCCAGACACCCATCAACCTCCGCGTCGGTCTCGGCGGCCGTGAGGGCTTCTGCGAGCGAGCATCTCCCGTCCCGGGCTGCGCCGTCGAGAGTGTTGACGTTGATCGCGCTGTCTCCCCCCGACGGCTGGTAGCCGAAGTCGTAGTTCAGCGCCGAGGCCCCGCCAACGGTCACCGGTAGAGTCAACGACGAAGGCGTCGTCGGCCGGTGACCCGACAGAGCATCGGAGTCGTCGGTCACTCGGACCGTCCAGTCGTCAGGCAGCACCTTGAAGGAGTAGGCGCCGTCGGCGTCGGTCGTCGTCGTGCCCCGCTCGACTCCGCCGGCGTCGAGAAGCTTGAGGGTGACCCCGGCGACGCCGGACTCGTCGGCGCCCTGCACGCCGTCGCCGTTCGCGTCCAACCACACAAGATCGCCGATCGTCGCCAACCGCCGACAACCGAAGTCGAAGTCCAACAGGCTGGCCGCGCCGACGCTCACGTCCGCGGTGACCGGAGCCCGGCGTCGACAGAGACCTGCTAGCCAAGACACCGGTGTCGGCCACGCGGACCGTCCACCTGCCAGGCGCAACCCTGAAGCTGTACGCGCCGTTGTCGTCGGTCGTCGTCGTGCCCGCCGATTGGCCCTTCTTGTTCAGCAGCTCCAAGGCGACCCCTGCGATCGGCGACTCGCCGTCGTCCCTCTCGCCGTCGCCGTTCTCGTCCAGCCACACAAGATCCCCAATCGTGAGAAGCGGCGCATAACCGAAGTCGAAGACCAGGGTGCCCGACCCCCCGGCGCTCACCAACGCGGACACCGACTCGCTCCCGACGGCCTGATGATCGGTGAAGACCTTCCCGGTGTCTGTCACCCGCACCGTCCACTCACCCGGAGTGACGTCGAAGGAGTAGAGGCCATCGGCGGCCGTCGTCCTAGTGCCAACCACCTGATCGTCGGTGTTAAGCAGGTCCAGCGTGACACCTGACAGCGGCCTCTCCCCGGAGTCCTGCTCACCATTGTTGTCGCGGTCCTCCCAGACACGATCTCCGATCCGCACGGCTACCGCCTCGAAAGCGCCGATGTCGCAGCCGGCACCCTGCGGGCGGCGGACGCCGCGAGCGTCCTCTTCCCGACACGCCGAGTTGTCCGCAGAGCCGAACAAGGGACTCGACGTCCCGATCGCCATGGTCAACACGTTCCCCATGCCGCCGTTCGGCCCGATGGGCGCGGCCCCGCCGTTGTCGGCAGGTTCTGCAAGACCCGCGGTGACACTCTCGAAGGCGAAGCTGCATGACTCATCGGACGAGGCGTTGCCCTCGCTCATCGTCGGTGCCAAGCCGAAACTGCATTGTGAACCGGAGTTGTGGGCTACAGCCGAGTTGACTATTGACACACCCACAGCGCCGACCGTGTGCACCCCGCCCACGCGCACACTTGTGTTCTCCGCAATGGTGCTGTTCACGATCGACAGGCCCGGCCTGACCGCGCCTGTCTGCGACACGAGGACGCCGCCGCCCAGCAGCAGAGTCCGGTTGCCGGTGATCGTGGTGTTGACAATCGACACGTCCGGAGTCGACTCGGCCTCGGAGGCGGGCTCGGACTGACCCGCATAGTGGGCGTAGACGCCGGCGGAGGACCCACCGACGTTGGGCGACCCGGCATTCGCCGAGATGCTGCTGTCAACAACCTCAAGACGGCCACACAACGTGTACACGCCGTTTGAGCGATTGCCGCGAATGGCGGTGTTGCTCACAGTCAAGGAGATGTCGCCGGGAGTCGGGTCACAAGCGGCGACACGGATGCCGGCCGAATTGCCGTCGATCACTGACGGTCGACTCGCCGATGCGGAGATTCTCCAGTGAGACAACGTACTCGGCCGTGAGCGCGGCGCCGCCGTGGTCCACGACGTCGACCCCCGAGCCTCGAGCGCCCGTGATCGCCAAGTCGGCCAGAGTCACCGCCGTCACAGTCGCCGCGTTGGCCGAACCGCTCTTCGTCACGACGACATCGACACCGCCGCCGGCGTTCACAGTCGTGCCGCCCGAGTTGCCTTGCACGGTCACGTTCGACTCGACCTGGAAGCCAGAGCCCGGAGCGCCGATCACACCGGGGACAGAAATGTTGATCTCATCGTCACCCGAGCCCGCCAGGCACCCGTCGACCGCTCTATCGATCTCAGCGGCCTCAAGAGCCTCGGCGAGCGAGCACAGCCCGTCTCGCGCCGCGGCGCCCAAGGTGTTGACGTTGATCGCTCCGCCCTCTGCGCCCGAGGGGCCGTAGCCGAAGTCGTAGTTCGACGCGACAGCCCCGCCGACGGTCACCGGAAGGGTCAACGACGAGGGCGTCGTCGACCGACGGCCCGACAAGAGACCGGCTTCGTCGGTCACAGAGACCGTCCAATCGCCGGGAGTCACGACTAACTTGTAGGCGCCGCTCTCGTCGGTCGTCGCCGTAGACTGCGCCTTTCCGCCCCCACTCGAGACCTCAAGAGTGACGCCGGCGATCCCCGACTCGTCGGCGCCTTGCACACCGTCGCCGTCCGCGTCATCCCACACATGGTCACCGATCTCAACAACCTCCGCCTCATACGCCCCGATGTCACAGCCCAGGCCCTGCGGTCGAGTCACCCCCTGCCGTCCATCCCCTCGCACACGCCGAAGTCACCCGCGTCCCATAGCGGGCTGAAGGTGTCGATCGCCATAGTCAGCACATTCCCCATCTCGCCGTTGGGCCCGATTGGGACGGCGCCCCTGTTGTCTGACAAGCCGCCAAGACCCGCCCTGACGTTCTCGTGGGCGAAGCCGCAGGATGAGTCTGACGAGGCATTGCCGGCGTTGACGGCCAGAGCCAAGGCGATCTCACATTGGGCGCCGCTGTTCTCTGCGATGACAGAGTTGGCGATAGACACCTTGATGGAGCTCGACGCCGCTCGCACGCCGCCTGACTCATCCTCTCTGGTGTTGGTGTTGCCTGTGACGGTGCTGTTCCTGATCGACAAAGAACCCGCCGCCCCCTCCGCGTCGCAGAGCACGACGCCTCCCCGTCCACTCTAGCGGCTGCTGTTATGCGCAATAGTGGAGTTGACCAAATCGAGGCTGGTCGACTCAACCCGCCCGCACCCGTAGACGCCGATCCCGGGGCTGTGGGCCACCGTGCTGTCGACAAGCTTGAAGCGACCACAGTCGGCGCTGATCCCCCGTTGGTTGCCGCGAATGATTGAGTTCTCCACCGTGAAGGAAAGATCGACCTCGCTCCCGAAGCACCGGGTCCCGACTCCGATCGCCGATGAACCCGCAATCACGGAGTCCTTTATATGCACACTCCCGGCGCGCGCCTTGGGGTGCACATGGTAGTGGAGGAACCCATCCTTGTTGCAGTGGATGGAGAGGTTCTCCAAGGTGACGGAGTACCGGATGTCGAGCCCCGCATTCGAGTAGTCCTCAACGGCAACCCCGGCCCATCGTGAGTCTTGCACGGTCATGTCGGCCAGCGTGACCGCCGTCACGTCGACGGTGTCCGGGGTCCTCCGGCTGGTCACGATTATGTCGAATCCGTCGTTCCCGGTGATCACAGTCCCGCCCGAAGCGCCCTGCACGGTCATGTTGGACGTGATGTCGAAGCCATAGGGATACGGCGCAGTGATTGTGCCCGCCACGGCGATGTTGATGGTGTCGTCACCCGAGCCGGCGACACAGCCGTCGACCACTTTGTCGTCGTTGGCGGCCTCGATCGCCTCCGCTAATGAGCACTCCCCGTCAGCGGCTTCGCCGCTCAGCGTGTCGACGGTGATGATCTCCCCGGCCTGAGCACGGGCATCGCCGATCAACAACACCGTCGCCGCTATGACCGCTAGGAGCAACAGCGGTTGGCGCATGGGCGAATGACGAATGGGCATAGCATCTCTCCTAATCTGGGGTTGATCCGGCATCGGTCGGGCACCCTAGCCGCGGACCTACAGGGCCGCCAAACCAGGCTGCGGACCGGAGCGCGCTCGGCCCAAACGACGGGCTGGCGGCGTCAGGCGACGGGGAGAACCCTCACAACAGCGGCGAGGGCGTCGTAGGCTCGTTCGCCCGTCTTTTTCTCGTCCTCGTCGAGGAGGTTGGACATGACCTTCAACGCCCACTCCATCAACGGCCTGTTCCTCAACCCGACATGGGCTAGAGACCGCATCACCTGCGGGCGCTCGATCAGCTTCACGAAGATTCTCGCCATCTTGTGGTAGAGGCCGTACTCGTCTCTGAGGCGACGCGGATAGCGGCGGAGCAGGGTTAGGTCGTTGTTGGCGAGAGCCTCGGCCGCATATCCAGCAGCGAGCCGGCCCGTCTCGTAGGCGTAGGAGATCCCCTCCCCGTTCCAGGGGTTGACGGCGCCGGCCGCGTCGCCGACCGTGACCCAGTTCGCCCCCGCCAACGGGCCCTTCGAGAACGACATCGTGAGCTTGCCCCCGGTCGGCCTCGTGAGCCTGGCCTCTTCGCCAAGCCGCCAGTAGTCCGGCGCCTGGGCGACATAGTCGCTCAGCATGCTGATCGTGTTGACGCCCTTCGAGGCGGAGAGAAGGCCTACGCCAACGTTGACCGTCCCGTCGCCGAGCGGGAACACCCAGCCGTACCCCGGCGCCGTCGCCCCCGACGGGTCCCGAAGGTCGAGCCGGCTCTCGAGGAACGGGTCGCCCGAACACGGCGAGGCGTAGTAGGCCCGGGCGCCGAGACCCATCGGGTAGTCCTTGCGGCGAGCCGTGCCGAGACCCCTGCCGAAACGGTTCATCGAACCGTCGGCGATGACGGTGATATCCGGCGAAACAGTCTCCTCGCCGTTTGGGCCGTCGAGGGCGACCGATGTCAACCGGCCGTCCCTGATCACTGGTGAAGCTGTGGTCTTCTCCCGAACCGTCACCCCCTCCTTCTCGGCCAGCCTCGCCACCCGTTGATCGAGGTCGCGGCGGCGGATCACACCGCCCCAGGCGGGGAACCGGCTGTGGTCCGGCCAGCCCATCTCCAGCACAACGTCGTCGCCGGCGTACGAGCGGAGTCCTGTCACCTTGTGGAACCCGGGCGCGTCGAAATCGAAACCCATGTCTTGGAGCTGGAGGATTGCCCTCGGCGTAAGGCCGTCGCCGCAGGTCTTGTCCCTCGGATACTCCTTCGCCTCGACCATTGTCACGTCGTGGCCGTCGCGGGCCAACCAGAATGCCGCCGCGGCGCCGGCTGGCCCGCCGCCGACAACAAGCACCGAAGGAGAATGCGCGGGACGCTCTGGGCGAGCTCTCACTGGCGCGTGACGAGACCGATCAGGAGGCGTCGCGAGCTTGGCGCAGACGAGCCCGCTGCGTCACAGGTCGCCTTCCCGGGATTCCTCATACTGGTGCAGGGCGGTGAGAAAAACCAGGAACAACACGACGCTCACCAGCAGGTAGGTGATGGGGATGATGCGGATCTCCAAGGCGTTGAGACCCTCGATGTTGTCCGGCTTCGGCCCTCGCGGCGCGTAGATGACGAACAGCAGCGACGTGATGCTCAGCCAACCGAACATCGACGCCCCCGTGACCAGGAAACCGAGCTTCTTGCCCAGGTTCGTGTAGTTGAAGAGGTAGATCGAGCCGTAGAACAGCAGCGCCGCCGCCGCAGTGAGGATGACCCCCGTCACGAAGAGGTTCGCCGACAGGAGAGACCGGAACAGCTCACGGAACATCGGCTACCCCGCTCCCCGCAGGTAGGCCGCCAGCAGGTAGGCCGCCAGCAACTCGATGTCGTCTTGGGTGAGGACATACCCGAAAGCGGGCATGCGGCCCGAGCCGAACCCGTTCAACCCGTACGGCTTCTCCGCCTCGGAGCCTTTGATGATGAAGTCGACGAGGGCGTCGGTCTCCTCTTCGCTCTCCGGCCGGTCGCCGAACTGGACCAAGGGGCGGCCGTCCCCGAGCGCCGGGCCGAACCCGCCCGACCCCGCCTCGCCGGTGAACGGGGCGCCCGCAGCGAAGCTGGCCGTGTGACACCGGGCGCAGTGGGCCTGGAACAGGCCGACGGCGCGCTCCGCCGTCTCCCGGGGGGCGCCCATCGCCGAGGCAACGCCCCCGATGTCGATCTCCCAGGCCTTCTCGGCGGCCGCAGCCTTCAGGAACTCCATCCCCGCCGCCTCCTGGCTCAACAGCTTGTCCATGTTCTCCGACGCCACCGACGAGGTGACCGCCGTCGACTCGAGGCCGCCCACCATGGCGCTCGCCGCCGCCGAGTCGGCCACGCCCGCCGTCGACTCCGGGCTGGTCGGGTCGAGAGAGACGACCGAGACCCCGGCCGGGATGGTCAAGGCGCTCGCCTCGGCGAACAAGCCGGAGACGGCGCCCTCAGCTGCGTCGGCGACCCCGTCGCCGTCTGCGTCGTCGCCCTCGCCGTCGGCCAAAGCCTCCTCGACCCTCACCAGGAAAGTCGCCAGGATCGGGTCCTTCTCCGACGCCTCCTCGATCTGGGCGAGGGCCCGATCGACTTTCTCGGCGTCGGCGACGGCCGGGTCCAGCACAACCTCGTCCAGCTCGCGGAAGTGCTCATGGGCCTCCGCCGAGATCTCCGACAGCCGTCGCTCCGCCCGGTCGGAGACGCCGTCGTCGTCGGTGTCGAGGCCCTCCGAGGCGGCGTCGAGGACCGCCCGAGCCTCCTCCGAGAGGGCGCTGACGAAAGCCGCGTCTGCGGGGGCCTGGCCGATCTCGGCGAGAATCTGGCTCTGATTCACCAGGACGGCCTCCATGGCCGCATCTGCGCCCTCGAGCCGGGTCAGCTCACTCTCGGGCGCGGTGGACGCGCGGGCCACGGCCTCCTCCTGGCTGACCTGGATCGTCCACAGGTAGTTGATGACATCGACCACCTGCTTCTCGTTGAGAGGGCCGCCGCCGGCGAGCCCCCAAGGCGGCATCGGGGTGTTGCCCCGGCCGTAGGTGATCCAGAAATTCAGCTCGTCCTCGTCGTAGCGGTGGAGGATGTCGTCGAGGGGCGGAGCGACCCAATCCACCGCCACCCCCGACCGGGGCTCTATGAACGAGGCCACGCCGCCGACGCCCTCCGGGCCGTGACACCCGAAGCAGTCGAACTCCTCGACGGCGTGCTCGCCCCGGTGGATCGACTCCTCGTCGAACTCCTGGACGAAACCTTCCTGCCTCTGCGTCTCACCCAGGAAGTAGAGGGGGAGGGAGACCGCCAGGAACGCCGAGCCCACGATGGCCGCCACCTGGCTCCTCTCCAGCCTGCGGGTCTCCAGGCGCTTGTCGTCGACCCCGGCTTGGAGGTTGGGGGCGATCTCCTCGCCGCCCCGGTCGCGCAACGCCGCAACCACCATGAGGCCGAGCCAGACAATCCCGGCGACCACGGCCAGAACGGTGATGACGCTCGCGGTCACACCTAGGCCTCATCCGCCCCGGCCGCGCCGATGCAGCTCGGCCCCTGCGGGTAGTTGACCGAGAGGGTCGGCGCCCTCGGCGTCTCGACGATCGTCCCGGTCTTGATCAGGAAACGGCCACCCTTGACCTCGACGGCGAACACGTCGAGGTTCCGCGGTGCCGGGCCGGCGAAGTACTCGCCGATCGCGTCGTACTTGGAGCCGTGGCAGGGGCACTCGAACCCCTGCGAGGGGGCGCACCAGGGGACCCGGCAGCCGAGGTGCACACAACGCTGGAACACGGCCATCAGCCCGGCCGCCTCCACGCCCTTGCCCGCGAACTGCTCCGACAAGGCGGAAGGCGCCGGGACGACGTAGGCCCGGCCCTCGGGCACGAACAGGGGCACGATCGACCCGTCGGGGGCGAAGACCGCGCTCGACACGTCGGTCACCGCCCCGGCGTCGACGTCGGTGCCGAAGCCGCCGCTCAACTTAGGCCAGAAGAAGGCGAGCGAGTTGATGCCCAAAATGCCCAGGAAGGAGAAGAAGGAGGCGTTCATGGCGCGGTTGAAGAACTGGCGCCTGCTCACCCCCGACTCCTCCGGCGAGACCTCCTCCACCCGCGCCGCCGTCGGCGCCCCGACGGGGACCGGCGCCTCGGCCGCCGCCGCCTCCTTGGCCGCCTCCGCCTCCTTGGCCGCCTCCGCCTCGGCCGCCTCCTCGACCCCGGCCTCGGGCGCGGCGATCGGCTCGACCCGCACACCCTCCATCGACCGGTCGGCGCGACGCGTCTCAGCGGAGACCCCTGCCGTCGGGTCGGCCCCTTCCGACCTGCGGAAGGCGATGGTGAAAGCCCCGACCGCGCCGAGGACGGCGAAGACGGCGACGCCGATGAGGAGCATGTCGGCGAACGTCATTCGAAGTGCACCCAGTCTTTCAGGTCGTCGAAGAAGATGCCGTCCTTCCACGGGTAGGCCCAGTTGAACCCCTTACCGCGGAACAGGACGCCGATGATGGTCAACGTCGCCGCCCCGGCGATGAAGATCGAGTAGAGCACGATGGCGAACTTGCGGTCGCTCGGGCGGGTGGACGGGTTCTTGTCGACATAGGGCAGCATCATGAACCCGATCATCCCGACGAAGGTCGGGACCATGACACCGGCGATCTGCGGGTCGAAGTAGCTGAGCAGCTCTTGGAGGCCGAGGAAGTACCAGGGCGCCTTCGACGGGTTGGGGGTGGCGTTGAAGTTGGCGGGCTCGAGCAGCGGGGAGTGAATGATCACCGACATGATCACCAGGATCCCGGTGATGGCGAGGAGGGCGCCGAACTCGATGAGCATCAGGTGGGGCCATGTGTTGACCTTGTCGTGGGGCTCGGGTTTGACGTTCTGGATCGCCTTGGCCTTGACGACCGTGAGGAGCCGCTGTGTGCGCACCCCCTCGGGGACGCCCGCCAGGGGGGCCGCGGCGCGGGGCCTGACCACACTCGCCGCTCCGTCGGCGACCTGAGGCGCGCCGGTCGGGTCTGCGGCGGGCTGGGCGGGCGCCGCCGCGGGGGCAGGG
>Ga0209457_1000069_pt1 | contig 41789 bp, 35 predicted proteins | sample WorMetHEROISLAND_5_FD_187410 | JGI IMG/M metagenome (GOLD analysis project Ga0209457, IMG submission 187410) | Marine gutless worms symbiont microbial communities from Max Planck institute for Marine Microbiology, Germany - Olavius sp. 5 HERON... ... | reverse complement strand
TGTTTGCCGAGGGATAGGGGCCGTCAGGCAATGTCTTTTTTGAGTTGGGGTGGATAGTTGCGTCTGGAGGGCGGGTATTTGTTGTTTTTTGGGAATCATCGCGTCGTCGCTGTTCCATAATCATCATACCGGGATGATTTTATAGCGATTAGCGCTGTTTTTTGGGCCGACATGGGTCAATGAACCGGCTTGCACAAAATCAATCGCGGATTTTGGGTAAAGGGCAACATGTGGCTCATCCACGATGATCGATCTCAAAACAAAGAGGCCGTCACAACGATGCACTGGCTGATTGACGAGGCCCGTCAGCGCGGCATTTATGTGATTTTAAATCTGTTTGACGTGTGGGCGCGGGGTCGTGGAACGAACCAATATAATACAGACAGCACGACACACCCTATCAACGTCTGGGACTGGAACCATCGGCACTTTGCGGCTGATTACATCAAGTGGGTTGCCGAGACGTTTAGGCGGCACCCTATGTTGCTTTTCGAGCTTGGCAATGAGATGGAAAACAGGCACGAGAACAACTGGGAGGTGTTTGCGAAAATTGCAAGGGAACATCTGCTGCCGCAGTTTTACAATATCTGTGGCAATGATTGGCCTATAGGTGTTTCCCAAAGTCGTTTATGGTCTTTACGGGTCAATGTGATTTTCAACCATGACCCAAGGCGTATGCCGGACGTTACGGACAGGCCGGTTGTCACCAACGAGTTGGCCTATGACACTGATTTGTGGAAAGATTCGACAATCAGAAATCCGGCCCGAACTCAAGAATATCTCAATGCATTTACACTTGCAAAACAGAAGAACCATTCCGGCGTAGCGGCTGCAACGATTATAGACATTAACAAACCGATTGACGGGGCTGCGGATAATGTGTTGAGGGCCTTGGGAGATCTGTAATGGGTTGGCCTGGGCGGCCGCTCCTTTCACCCGGAGGACGTTACGCCCGCCGCGGTTACCCTTGAGGTAGGCGTTCACTCTTTCAACACTGCTTCTCTGGCCAAAACGCTTGCGGGCGGGCGGATCCATATATCTTTTTTCACCCCTGCGGGGTTGCGGTCAGAGACCTTTGCAGAACATCTATTTTTGTTCACGTTCAAGGAGGGCGAAGACTGTAACCGGATGAATATAGTGAATATTTCCAGGATACCATTTTGAGCCGGACGCCGAAATCGGGCCAAAAGGGGTGTTATGCAAAAGGTCTCGAACCACAGCAGCGCAGAAGATGCGGCATTTCATGACGCAATCACGGTTGGGCCAATTGCGCGACGGTCGTTTCATGCATGTGACCGTTTGCATAGATGGTAACCGGTGTGTGGTCTCGGGCCAAACCGGCTAACAAGGCCCCCGTGGCAAGATCGTTGATACAACGCGCCGCGGCCGCGGCCAAACCGCGTAAAAGCGGATCCGGCGATGTTAAATAGGGGGCAAGAAAGCCGGTCGCATTCTTCCCCAGAGAGGGGTCGGCCCGCACCATACGCAAAAGCCCCCACAGCACGCCTCGTTGCAAGACCGGATGTTCCAAAAAATTCATATCGGGCCGCACATAAGAAACCAGCATCTGACCAAACTCCTTGGCCAAGACGGGGCTGTTGGCCATGATTTCACCCATGGATTCCGGGGAGCCCCAACCAATTCCGCCTGATTCGTCGTTGAGCGTCCAGATAAAACGGCGCATCACCACCCGAGCCGATTCCAGGTCAGCTTCGGCCAACCGGCTCACCACCCGGCCCATGGCGGAAACGGCCCGCCAACGGACTTTTTCCGATGGGTCGTTGAGCAGGCCAAAGAGCGGGTTGACCACCTTGCGTGGCGGTATCTGGCAGATTTTGACCAATGTGGATTCAAGCTCCTCTTCGGCCAACAGCTTTTGAAAATCCCGTTTCAACCGGCGGTGGCTGAGTCGCATAGGACCCCACTCTTCCCCAAACCGTCATTGCGAGGCGTGTAGCGACGAAGCAAACTCATGGACAGTAGAATGATCAATGGGGATTGCTTCCTGCCGGCCGGCAGGCGCTTTGCTCGCAATGACCGGTTAGGTTAAAATTCTTCCCAATAGATACAATCCTCGGGACAGTACATGATCGCTTCGTTGACCTCCTTCTCGGGGTAGTGCGTAAACTCCGCAATCTCTAAAAAACCGGCGTCGTTGATACTAAACACGGAGGGGCACGCTTCGACACAGCTGCCGCACAAGGTACAATCACTCAACTCCACAATCGGCTTTTTCATATGGGTGCAGGACTCTTTTGCAAAAGTATGCCATGTAAAAGGAGGCCGTTTAAGCCTCCTTTCGTTTTACGCGCTATTCATTTGGCGGTTTAGCCCTGAACAATGGCTCCACCAATTTTTCGGCCCCACTCTACGCACGTTTCCAGGCTCTCCTTGTTGGGAACATATTGAACCCGCAGACCCGGATCCATGATTTCCAGTTTCATCGCCTCAAACTGGGTATTGATCTGTTTGACGGCCTCACCGCTCCAGCCGTAAGAGCCAAAGGCCGCGGCCAGTTTATTAAAGGGTCTGAGTCCTTTCATATAGATCAGCATATCCATGACCGTAGGAAAAATATTGTTATTCAAGGTCGGTGAACCCACGATAATGGCCCCCGCGTCCAGAATCTCGGTCATCACGTCACTGCGGTGCCATTTGCGCAGAGTCATGGGGCGTACTTCCACCCCTTTTTCAGCAATCCCCGCAGCAATGGCATTGGCCATCTTTTCAGTGCTGCTCCACATGGAGTCGTATACCAACACCGCTTTGTGCACCCGCTCCTGGTTGGCCCAGCGAACATAGGCATCCAGGATCTTCCGGGGGTTTTTGCGCCAAACGACCCCGTGATCGGGACAGATCATTTTAAATTCCATGCCCATAGCCGTCACCGCCTTAACGAGCTTGAGAACCTGGGGCGAAAAATGCATCAGGATATTGGCATAATATTTCTTGGCGTGAGGCATCACCGCGCCGCCCAACACATCGTCAAACTTTTCGTTACCCGCATAGTGCTGGCCGAACGCGTCGCTGGAAAAGAGGATTTGATCCTCTTTGATGTAGGTGAACATGCTGTCGGGCCAATGCAGCATCCGCGTTTCCAAAAAGGTGAGCGTACGCTTTCCCAGTGACAGCTCCGCACCGCTTTTCACCACCTTGAAATTCCAGTCTTGATGAAAATGGAGCGCTAAATTTTTGTGCCCCACTCTGGAGCAGATCAAAGGGGTGTCAACCCCTACTGCCTGTAGCACCTTTCCCAAGGCGCCGGAATGGTCCATTTCGGTATGATTACTGATAACATAATCGATCTTTGCCGGGTCAACAATTGCGGCCACTTTGTGTAACATCTCTTCGGGAAAATGCTCTTTGTCCTTGACTGCGTCAATGAGGGCGATTTTTTCATCCATGATCAGATAGGCATTGTAGCTGGTCCCAAATGGTGTGGAATATCCGTGGAAGTCCTCAATGTTCCAGTCGTTCACGCCGACATCGTAGATGCCGGGAGCAATTTCGATGGGTTTCATCCATACCTCGCATCTATTTTGACATCATCAAATAGAGATGGCCCCGGCCGGTTCACCAGACCAGGGCCACAGGTCAATCAATAAACCTTCAAAATCGGTAAAAGTGAAAACTTGTCATCACGAACTACTCTTTTTCAAAATCCTCTTTCCCGCAGCCGCAAATGGGGCATTCGTAATCATCGGGCAGATCATCAAAAGAGGTCTCCTTCGCAATATTATTATCCGGATCGCCCTGCTCGGGGTCATACACATACCCGCAAATTGTACAAACGTAACGTTCCATAATTCCTCCTTGCATTAAATTTAAAAATACCTACAGCCGTCGATTTTAATGCACGGCTTCATCCAGAAATTGCTCCACGTATATTCTGACAGCATCCCGCATCTTACGCAAAAAATCAAGGGTCGGTTGGTCCCTGGTGTCCAGCCGCCAATGAGTCATACTGACTTTTTGGGTATTCAAATCCAAGGGGGCGTTATCCAATACGACAATCCGATCCGGGCAATGCTGTGTAACGGCGGTTTCCAGACCCCTTGGCCGGGCGTAGGCCAAGTCAATGCCGACCTCGGCCATCACCTTTTCAGCTTTCGGATCCATTGCCGTCGCAGGTTCGCGGCCGGCGCTGAGCGCATCAACCCCATCGCCGCCCAGTTGCCGGGCAAAGGCCGCCGCCATCTGGCTATAGCAATCATTTTTATGGCCGGCAAATAATATCCGTTTACGACCTGCGAGCGGTTTTAAAACCGTTTGGACCATCCGGGCCACATCCACCTCCATTTCAGGATGAGCGGCCATCTCTCCCTTTTTTTCAATTCCGCGGTAGGTCAAGCTACCCGCGTACTTTGCGTCAATGGCATCATAAAAATAGCGGATACTCAGATCTATGGCCTCAAAAAGATTCTTGCCCCGTGTGGCGGCCACGGAAAGCAGCAGCCCCTGACGTTGGCGAAAACCGGGGTCCTTTAATTGTAAACGGTACTTGCGCGACCAAAGCGTTTGACAGCGATCCACCAGTGCCTTTAACTGGGCGGTCATATTGTAAAAAAAGACCGGCGTCGCCGCTATAATGAGATCCGCTTCCCGAAGCAGGCCAAAAATTTCGGCCTGCATGTCATCCTTAATGGGGCAGGTGCCGTTGGTCTCACATGTCCCAATTTCAGCACAGGGCAACACTTTACATCGGGCAATATCTACGATATGGGTTCGGATCCCTTTCCCCCGGGCTTCGGCTTCGCGCATAAACTGATTTAACAATGTCGCCGAGTTGCCTTTCTTGCGAGGACTGCCTTGTAAACCTAATATCAGCATCTGTTCAACAGATATCCTGGTCGTTATACCCGATGACAAAATCCCATCCACATCACCCGGTTGATCTAGGGCTGTTTTTCAATATGGCACGCTTTACAGGAAGTGGGGCCTGTCGAAAGGCCCTCTTTTTTACGCGCCTTATGGCACTTGATGCAATGTTTGTTCATCACCTGCTTTGATTTGAGTACCTTCTCCTCTTTGAGCTGCTCGATCCCGCCGGACTCTTCGGGGAAAAGATCATGGCAAATCATGCAATCGTGTTCCAGCGCTTCTTGATGCCTTTGATGGGGAAACGGAACCGGGCCTTTTTTCATCATGGTCAGCGTTAAATCCACCGGGCCGCGATCATCACCGGAGTAAGCCCGGTTTTCAGAAAGGAATATCACGGCCGTCAACAACACTCCGGCCAGGATCAAACTGAGCAGCCGCCGCATAAAACCTGCTCTTTCAAGCTTACCGGTTGCAGCCGATTCATACGGGCTGCAACGATATAGACTAATAGGCCTCTTCATCAGCCAAATCAGCCACCGTCACTTTTTCTTTGAACAGATTATAGGTCCAGATCTGATACGCCAATACAATGGGCAGAAAAAGAACTACCACGATTAGCATGATTTTTAATGTGAGCGGACTGGAAGACGCATTGCGGGCTGTTAAGCTAAAGCTGGGATCCATGTTCGACGGAAGCATATTGGGGAACAGTCCGATGATGCCAAAAAAGGTGCAGGCAATAATGGTCAACGCCGACGAGAACCACGCTTTGAAATAGGCCTGAATGCGGGTAAACCGGAAGGTGCCCAACAGCCCCGCCACAGCCAGCAGGAGCACAATAAACAGCGCCGGATGGGCCAGGTAATTGTTGTAAAGAGGGGTAAAATAAGCCGTCGCAATTAAAAAGAGGACCGCCGCCGCCAACAGCGCCGGCCACAGTTTTTGGGACATGGCCACGGTGCGATCATGCAGATCGCCTTCGGATTTAATGGCCAACCAGAGGGTACCGTGCACCAAAAAGAGCAGGACAAAGAGAACCCCGCCCAAAAGGCCGTAGGGGTTTAACAGGGTAAACAGATTGCCTCTGAAAACACCATCGGCATCAATGGGAAGCCCCTTAAAAATGTTGGCAAAGGCGACACCCAACAGCAACGCGGGTAGAAAACTGCCCAAGAAAATGCAGGTGTCCCACACCTTTTTCCAGCTCTCGTTCGCCACTTTACCCCTGAATTCAAAGGAAACACCCCGCAATATCAGGGCGAATAAAAGCAACATCAACGCTGTATAAAGGGATGAAAACATCACCGCATAGACCAAGGGAAAAGCGGCAAACGTCACCCCGCCTGCCGTCAACAGCCACACTTCATTGCCGTCCCACAAAGGGCCCATGGCATTGATCATGATGCGGCGGTCGGACTCCGTTTTACCCAATACCGGCAACAGTGTCCCGATGCCGAAATCAAACCCATCGGTAATAAAAAAGACCGCCCAGCACAATCCCCACAGAAAAAACCAGATTGCCTGCAGATCCATTACCAATTCTCCTCCTTATTTTCATTCATCCGTTATAAGGTTGAAACCACCGTCTGTAAGACGGTCATCTTTCAGATAGCAGTATGTATGCAGATACGGATCACCCCCGGCTAAAGCCGGTGGTTTCGTCCAGTCGGCGTAAACAACCACCCCATAAATGGGGTGGCCTTCCGACCGATCATTAAAATAACGTTGACGCACCACAAACCCATCGTCTTTAAGACGATGGTAATTTGGTTTTTCATTTAAATAAACGAGACTTAGGCCGCTTCCGGCTCCGGCCCTTTTTTCACATGATTCACCATCAGGAAAAGCCCCACCAGCCCCAGCAAGCCGTATATCAATAAAAAAGCCGCCAGGGTGGTTCCCACCTGCCCCGTTGATATGGGCGAGACCGCGTCCGAGGTTTTCATCAGGCCGTAAACAATCCACGGCTGACGACCTACCTCGGCCAGGATCCAGCCCAATTGAATGGCGATATAAGGAAGCGGTATGGCACAGAGCATTGTCTTCAGATAGAGGGGGCTCTCCTGCAGCTTGTTTCTGCGGAACCAGCCGATGATCATCAAAATCGGGAAAAGGGCGCCCAGCGCCACCATGCCACGAAAGGCCAGGAAGGTTAAAAGGACCGGTGGACGTTCATCCCTGGGGATATCTTTAAGGCCGGTCACTTCGGCGTTGATATCGTGATGCCCCAGAAGACTCAACAGGCCCGGAATTTTACCGATCTCAATCAGGTTGCGCTCATTCTCAGCATCGGGAATGGCAAACAGCGCCATGGGCGCCCGGGTTTGGGTTTCCCAGTGGGCTTCCATGGCCGCCAGTTTGGCCGGCTGCACTTCGGTAACATGAACCGCATGCCAATCACCGTTAATCACCGTGAAAACGGAGAAGACCAGTCCGAATATCAGCGCCATGCGGAATGATTTTTCAAACAGCCTTACATGTTGGTTCTTGAGAAGATGATACGCACTCACCCCCATCACCACAAAGGCAGACAACAGATAGGCGCTGCCGATGGTGTGGACAATTTCCAGCAGGGCAAATTTATTAAACAGTACTGCATAAAAATCGGTCAGCTCGGCCCGACCGTTTCGTAACGTATATCCCACCGGATGCTGCATCCAGCCGTTGGCCGTCAAGATCCAGATCGCCGAAATACTGCCCGCCGCAGCCACCAGCCACATGACCGTTGCATGGGCTTTGGCGGAAAGTTTTTTCCACCCGAATATCCAGACACCGATCAGGGTCGATTCTAAAAAAAAGGCCAGCGTCGCTTCAATGGCCAATAGTGATCCGAAAATATCCCCCACGTAAGCCGAGTAGCGGGACCAGTTGGTGCCGAACTGGAACTCCAGGGTGATGCCGGTCACCACCCCCAGAGCGAAATTGATGAGAAACAATTTGCCGAAAAATTTCGTCATCCGCAGATAGACCTCATCTCCGGTTGACGCGTAGCGGGATTCCATGTAGGCAACCAATACGGAAATGCCAAGGGTCAACGGCACAAAAATAAAATGAAACATGGTCGCCGCCGCAAACTGCAACCTGGATAACAGCACCACATCCATCATCCCCTCCTCACCTTATTGTCCTATTCCCCGAAGGGGACAATAACTGTCAGGCATTTCCCACTTCTCAACGGTTTTGAACAATGTTTTTGGAACCTTATTCAGAGCAAATCCGTGAGGCTTGAAATGTTGGCGCCGGCTCATGTCAAGATGACGTCCAAACAAATACCCGTTTTCAGGCGCCCCCCTCCGGGGTGCACTTGGAAAAATCAATGGGTTTGCCGCATTTTTGGCACAGGTGGGTTTTGTCAAACTCGTCAGAAAAAATTTCCTTTACTTCACCACATTCCGGGCAAGCACAGTTAAACGATTTTAACGTTTTAAAATTTGCAAAACCGGGGCAGTGTTGGGGGGTAGCACTCATCTTGCCTCCTTACCGAAACCGTAAAAACCATTTTTAGCGGCCTTATATCCAAATGAAACGGCTAAACGGTTCCAATGGTATCTACAACCTCTTTGCCATAGTCCTGGGCCATACGCAATCCGCCGCCCAACGCGGCCGACTTTAACAACAGCGGCCCGCTGACCATGCGCATATGATAAATGTGGGCCATGGTGTCAAAAATACGCGGCGGCGCTTCACCGCTCCAGCCAAAAGCGCCGAAGGCCGCACCCACTTTATGGGCCAAATCGGCCTTCTCGGCCATAAAGAGAAAGGTTTTCATGGTATTGACCATATCCCCATGATAGGTGGGCGCACCAAAAACATAGCCGTCGTAGCCATCGAGACCGGCTTTGTTTTTTATTTCACTGATTTTTTTTACCGTCACGGAACCGCCCGCCATTCGAATCCCTTCGGCGATCAACTCCGCGATGGCTTGGGTCTCACCCGTCCGGCTCGCATACGCAACGAGTATATGCGCCATACTAACCGCCATAGCCGTAAACAGCCACAACGAAAAATGAAAGTCTGTCTTTTTGTACATATTTGGTAAGACTTTTCATATAAACTCCCCGTCAATCGTTGGGATCTGACCATCGCATGAGAAAAGAATTATCCTGGAACAGGCCTAGGATTTTGGTTTGATGCGGTGATCCATCCCTTCCATCTGACAGTCCGGCGTGTAGCAGGTAACATCCAAAAACTCACAATTTTCCTTACATGATGGGCATTTGTCGGGCGGAGCGTCCTGGGTCAACTGATAGCCGCAATTGCCGCATTTCCAATCAGGCATGTTCGTCTCCATTGTTTTACAATTCAACAGGTCACCTGCCGCATGCAGGTTACATAACGGCCACGGCCTTCAAACGGGTTAAGGCGTGACATCTCCTGTCCGCGGATAGAGAACACGCACGCGGTGAATGCATGCATGTTCCTTAGTGTTGACGCGGTTTAAAAACCTTAGGCGCTTTTCCAAAATCCGTGCAAATTGCAGTACGAACGTGCCGTGCACACTGTCGCATCGGTTTTGAAAACCGCTTCCGGCGCCTGGCCCGGATCAAGAAACCGGATCAACGATTGGCCCTCGGCCATCAACTCAATCCATTCTATCCAATGTTTTTCTTCCATAGGATGCGGAGCGCTCCCCACCATAACTTTTACGCCCCCGTCCACTTTTTCCACCACAGGAACGTGTTTTTCCAGAGCAGCATCCACAGTATTTTCAGATTCAAGGGCCATATCCTGACCACAGCAGACCAGTGCACCGGAACCGCCATGCATAACCATGACAATATTGCCGCAAATCGCACATTTATGGATTTGACCTTTTTTCACCATCGTTTACCATCCTTTATCATGCTTGTGTTTGTGATGGCTCATGATCCGACCATGAGCGTATCAATTCCTGTAAAGCCGTGTAATCGACTTTAGCGGTTGCGCCATTCCATGTCAATTGCCTACCAGTTCTCGCCCAACAGTTCAAAATGAGATCTGGGATGGGCGCAAGCCGGACACATTTCAGGGGCGTCCATTCCGGCATGGAGGTAGCCACAGTTGCGGCAACGCCAGACCACTTCTTGCTCTCTTTTAAACACGCGTCCCGCTTCAATATTCTCGGCCAGATCCACATAGCGTTTTTCATGCTGTCGCTCGGCAACGGCAACGGCCTCAAAAACCGCGGCCACCGCGTCCAGCCCCTCATCTTTGGCAACCTGGGCAAAGCCGGGATACATTTCGGTCCATTCGTAATTTTCGCCGGCGGCCGCGGCCCGCAAGTTTTCAACCGTCGACCCAATTACGCCCGCCGGAAACGCCCCGGCGATCTCCACATCGCCGCCTTCCAACAGCTTAAAAAAACGTTTGGCGTGTTCTTTTTCCTGATCCGCTGTTTCGGCAAAAATATCGGAAATTTGGACAAAACCCGCCTTACGGGCTTGCCCCGCGAAATAGGTATAACGGTTGCGCGCTTGTGACTCGCCTGCGAATGCAGTTAACAGATTTTTTTCGGTTTGGCTTCCTTTCAATGTCGCCATAAGACTCCCCCCTTTTGATTGTTATGATTAAACATCGTGCCGTAAATGTCATTTCATCGAATTTCTTGCGGCAATTGCCAAAGTTCACCTTGGCGGGTCATTGCAGTATTGTTTTAATGTTTGTTTTTCGTTAAGAATCACTATCAATAACGGGGCATCCTGTCCAGTGAATATTGATTAATTCCATGCGATTGATTAAAATCGGCTGGAACCTGTCTAATGCGTAAAGCACCACACAAGGCAAAACACCCATATACTGCAATATTTTTAAATGAGTTTCCGACAATCCCGTGAACGGAAGTGGCTGCCGGTTTTATTCTTGGGCGTTATTATATTCGGCGGCATCATACTGGCCGCATATGCGCTCATGCGCCATCCTCCGTTTCAACGCTACCTGCTAACCCAAATCGCTACAGGGTCAGGGTACACCCTGCAGGCGGATGATTTTGGTATCCGCTATGAAGAAGGTGTCGAAGTGTGGGCCGCCGGGCTCGATGTGGCCGGCCGCGCTTCCAAAAGCCGCCTGTCTGCGGTCAAAACCGAAATCGTTTTTGACTTAAAAGCGCTGCTCAAAGGCCAACTGGCGCCCCTCCGGCTGGAAATGGACAAGCCGCAAATTTATATTGCCGCAACAACCCCTTCTTCCACCCCCGCCCCTTCGGGGGATACGGAACGCCCGCCCTCTGCAAAATGGATCCCCTCGGAGTCGATGGTTTCAAGAATCCCCGCCGAGATTCGCCTCACACATGCTGCGGTGAATCTCGACAGCTCAGCGTACCAGCTAAAAGATGCCGATATCACAATTAAAACAGATCCGAAGAATCCTGACTTGCGTGATCTCGCCATTACCGGACAAATCACCTCTCCGTCGGGTGACGCGGCTCTTACTGTTAACGGCTGGTTACCCTCACGGGGCCAAACCGGTGATAAAAAGATCGGCGCTTTCCACATCGCCCTTGAGCAGTTACCCCTGGCTCACTTGCCCCGATCAAAAATGCTTCATTTTCAAAACGGCCGTGCCAGCCTGGAAGCGAATCTGGCCCTCACCGCCTCCGGTATCGATATTCCCAACGGCGTAGTAAAAATCACAAGCCCTGAATTTACCCTCCAAAAAAGATCCCGAAAAAAATCCTATGCGCTGGAGCAGGCACAGCTTACCTTTGATGCGCACTTGACGCCCACTGCGGTTACTTTGAACGGAGTCACTTCCGGTACACCCCAAGCCATTGTTTTAAGCTCCTTTCACTACGACTGGGCCCATCGCGACGGCCCCCAAATGGAGGTCTCCGTTTCCACCGAACCGCTGCCTATGGAGCGATTCAAAGCACTTTTTCCCGGAATCATCATCCCCAAATGGATCATTTCGGGCATATTTCCCATGTTTACCGACGGTGAGGTGCGGCTGGATAAACTTGCATTGCAAGGGCCCCTTGCAGCCATCCAACGGATAGGACTGAAGGAAAATGAGGATTGCCTTCACTTGGATGTAAGACTGATCGATACCGTCGCCTTCCAGGAACGTCCCGGCCCGGTTGTGAATCATGTCTCCGGCCGTATTCAGATCAAGGAGGGGGCGCTTATTATCTCCGAAGTGTCCGGCAAGACCGAAACATCCAGCCTAATCCGCAGCGGGTATACCATTCCCGACCTTTATGAGCATCCGGCCCGGCATAGGATCACCCTGGACGGTGATTTTGATCTGACCGATATAAGGGCATGGCACACGCAGCCGGTTCTGCCTAAAATCCTTCGAAACCAACTGGCTTCCTTCAGCACCTTTACAGGACGCGCCCACGGCGCCGCAACCATCACGCTAAAGGGCCCCAGAGCTACCGGGCTCACCGGCGACATCACTTTAACCGACAGCGTTATTGAACAGGCCGGGGCACTATTGCCGATAAAAATCGATACGGGTCGGGTTCAAATGCCCCCCGACCGTGCCGCAGCCATTGCCGCCCAAGGCCGGTGGGGGAAAAATATTGTCGCTTTAACCGGGTCCATGGATCTGAACCGTCTTCTTTTGGGCTTACCCCGCCGTTTCGATGACACGGCGGAACTTGCCGCCCAATGGGATCTGGCCAGTTTGAATCAACTGGTTAAAAAAAATGGCATCGGCCCCGACTGGTTAACAGCATTCAAGCAAGCGGATGGTGTTGTTCGATCCAGTTTGACGCTGCGCCAAACTGCTCAAGAAAAAGGCTGGCAATATGGCGGCGGCGCCTTTGAATGGGAAAAGGTAGATCTGGCGCATGCCTTTTTTAAAAGGCCTGTTTCCACGAAAAAAGGCACTTTACATCTCTCCGGGGACGGCGCCGGACAATATGCCGTCAATGGGCGCTGGGGGGAAAGCTTCTTGGACCTCTCCGGCCGGTTTGATGACTTTTTCCATTCCTGGTCAACCCAAGGCACAGCACACCTGTCCACCCAAGATCTTGCCGTGGTTTTGACTGATACGAAATCTCCAGCCATTTCCGCTGACAAACCGGTTCCCGTAGATCTGGCCATTGAGCAAACTGAAGGGAACTGGTCAATCAATACAGATATAGCCCTGGACGGGCAAAAATTAACCGTTGGTCACTTTACCTTTGCGCCACCGGCCAGGGGGAATCGGCTGAACAGCCGGATTGTCCGTAAAAAAGGCAGCCCCGTGGAGATCGAAAAGCTGCAATGGCAATACCAAAAAAAGCATCTTGATGTTCAAGGCACCGTTGTCCCGAACGGCGGGCAGCCGACCCGGTTGACGTTATCGGCAAAAGATTTTCCCCTGGACCAACTGGGACTCTCTTACAAGAAAAAATCAAACCGGCTGGTTGGAACAGTAACCGGTGAGATTGACGCCGTCATCACGGGAAATCGCCTGGAAACCTTAAGTGTCAACGGTCCTTTGCGGATCCAGGCGACCAAGAGACCTGCTGCCGACAGACCCCTTTTGGTAAACGGTTGGGATGTGGGTGTCGTATTTGACGGCACCCGGATAACCCTTCAGCCCTCGACCCTTCCTTTAGCAACAGGCGAGCGGATGCGCATTTCCGGGGAACTGGCCGGTTGGGAAAAGATTTCGGGTGGATTAAGCGTTACCCTGGATACGGTTTATCTCGATCGCTGGATCCAACGGCTTCAAGCAGCCGACAAGCAACAAACACCCAATCTGAAGCCGGTCGCACCCAAACCGGCGCCCTGGGTCGTAACCCCGGACCTCGCTATCACCCTTTCCATCCCCGCCGTGTTGTGGAACGATCGCTCCCTTGGTCAGTTCAATGCATCCCTGCGGTGGATCGGTTATGACGGCCATATCGATGCCGCCGATCTTGAAGCCCCCGATATAAAAGTCACTATGTCGGGCCGTTACGGTTGGCCCCTTAGCGACCGGGCGGGGTTATCACTGCTGACCTATATCCATCTGATGGATATTAATAGTGACCGGCTGCTCAGCGGTATGGGTGTGCAAAAAAACGATATTCATGGAACCCTGAACCTTGAAGGCGGCCTTGAAACAGAAGGAAGAACCACCCGGGAAATGGCTCAAACCGCTTCGGGCCGCTTTAAACTGGGGCTGAAAAATGGCTTTATCCGTGAGCCCAACGTGTTGATTAAAGTCCTCGAATTTATCAGCCTGGAAAATATTTTTATTAAAAAACCGCCGGACACCATGAAAGATCAGTTTTACTATAAAAACATCGATGCCGATTTTGTACTGGAAGATGGCATCCTTGCCACGGAAAATTTTTTCATGAAAAGCCCGGTTTTCAATATGGGGGTTACGGGCAAGCTGGATATGAGCACCATGAACCTCAACTTGTTGCTGGCCGCTCAGCCGCTCAACACTCTGGATGCCATTGTGAGTCGTATCCCTATTGCCGGTCATATTTTAACGGGCAAAAACAGAACGTTACTGATCTATACGTTTGAAGTGGACGGCACACTGGATCAACCCAAAGTCCACCAGAAACCGTTTAAAAATCTGGACAAAGCGGTGGTCGGCTATTTTCAGCGGATATTCCTCACCCCCGCCCGGGTGATCAGCAAGGTGGGCGATTATCTGAAAGATATCCTTGACCAAATTGAAACCACCCAATCCAATCCGCCAAATGGGGGTGGGGAGCATTAAACCGTTTTGGCGCCCTTTTCAGATTTAGAGCGGTAGATTCAATGAGGCGAACAGGCTTGGCGATCCGTTGCGGCGGGAAATCCCGGTTTGGATAAAGGTGGCCTTGAGTTGTTCGATAAAACGGTTTTTAGCGTTGCGGTTATATTTATGGGCGCTGTTCACCGCGCTGTAGATATTGCCCACGTAAAAATTGACCCCGATCCCTCCCAGCAGGAGACCTAAGGCCGTCTGATCCGCATCAAACGCCTCTATGCCGCCCCAGAAAAACAGTCCGTTTAAAATCAGGGCCACCGCCGCATCCTGATAGCGGCCGATGTAGAGTTGCCCACCGCCGGGGAGAACGGAGAGCAAACCGGCCAGGCGTGGATCTTTAGAAGCGATCGTATCAGCCCGTCCTAATTGCTGCTGTAGTTCCTGTATGGAGTAGTCTTTTGCCGCCAATATTTTTGTTAACCCGTTTTCAGCTTCATTAAAACGGCCGGCCTCGATGTCAAGCCAGGCCAGCCGGTAGAGGGCTTTATCTTTAAAAGACGGGTCATCGGTGATTGCCAAAAGGTTGTGCAGGGTAATTCGAGCCTCATCGGTAGCGTTGAGCGATTTGAAAAGATCGCTTTTCAAAAGATGGAGCGGAGCGGTCAAAGCGCCCGCGTTGAGTGTCAGGGCGCGTTCACAGGCATTTTGAGATGCAACAGTGTCGCCGGTCGCCTGGTACGAAAGGGCCGCCAAGTAGAGCGCCTGGGGTACCCTTGGGGAATCGGGTTCTGCAAATACAAATTTTTCAAAGGCGCCGGCGGCTTGGCGGAATTGGCCGGAGTCGTAGAGGTGCTGAGCGAAACGGTAGTTTTCGGGTAAAGAGGTGTCGATCGTGTTGGCTGACGCGTTGCCTATTAATAACAGGCAGTTCACCGTCAATAGTGACAGGACGACCCATAATACCTGGTCGTGTTGCTTTATTCCTGGAAGATTCATTGACTGACACGCAACACTTCCTCAAAGGTTGTCACACCTTCCAGGACTTTTGCGATCCCATCTGTACGCAGCGTGATCATCCCCGATTTCAGCGCTTCGGCCTTGATGTGATTGGCGTCGTAGGCGCTAAGAATCAGCTTCTTGAGTGACGCGTTGACTTCCATGATTTCAAACAGACCTATGCGGCCGTGATAACCGGTGTTGAGGCAGTTGGGGCATCCTTCCGGTCGGTAAACCACCTTGCCTTCCAGATCCGGCGTTGAAAGACCAAATCCGGCCAGAGTGGCGTGATTAGGCTGATAGGGCACTTTACAATGATTGCAAAGCCGTCGCACCAGTCGTTGGGCGGCAATGGCGATGAGCGACGATGAGATTAAAAAAGGCTCAATCCCGATGTCTACCAGCCGCGTCACCGCGCTGGCCGCATCATTGGTGTGCAGGGTTGAGAGAACCAGGTGGCCGGTCAGGGCCGATTGAACGGCAATTTCGGCGGTTTCCAGATCCCGGATTTCGCCCACCAATATGACATCGGGATCCTGACGGACGATGGCCCGCAGGCCCTTGGCAAAAGTCAGGTCGATCTTGGGGTTAACCTGAATCTGATTGACGCCGTTGATCTGGTATTCCACCGGATCTTCAATGGTGATGATGTTAATGTCCGGCTGGTTGATGGACGACAGCAGGGCGTAAAGGGTGGTGGTTTTACCACTACCCGTGGGACCGGTCATCAAAAAGATCCCGTTGGGGGTGCGGATGATCCGATCAAGAAGTGACAGTTCTTTTGAATCACAGCCCAAATCGGAGAGCGACCGCAGTTTGTCCGATTTGTTAAGCAGGCGCAGCACCACCCGTTCACCAAATACCGTCGGGACTGTGGCTGCGCGGATATCGACCTCCTGATCCCCCACCTTGACGTCAATACGGTTATCCTGGGGCAGCCGCTTTTCGGCGATATTCATTTTGGCCATCACCTTGATGCGTGATACCAGGGCTGATTGCACCCATTGGGGTGGCTCCAGAATATCGTAAAGAATGCCGTCCACCCGATAGCGGACTTTGAACTGATCGGGATAGGGTTCCAGATGAATATCGCTGGCGCGGGCTTTGATTGCCTGGCTAATAATATGGTTGACCAGTTTGATGATGGGGGCTTGGCTGGTATCATCCAGCAGATCCGCGGTCTGTTCGATCTCTTTCAGGATGTCCAGCTCACTTCCTTCCTGCATGTCCTGAACAATTTGCTCGGCAGCATCCGTGGAAAGATCGTGGGAAAGGTTGATGGCCGATAAAATCGCCGCTCTCGGCGCGATCACCTTTTCAAATTCGTCTACATCGAGCAACCGCACCAAATCATCAATGGCATGGATATCGGCCGGGTCATGGACCGCGATATAAAACCGGCCGGTATCCGCTTCGGGCGGCAGCACCGCTTTTTCAGGATCGATCTGACCAATGGGAAAGAGGAGGTGCTGTTTTAAAAACCGCATGGGGACCTTTTGAGCGATGCCTCCCTGAAGATGCTCCAGGGGCAATTCCTGCCAAAGGGGCAGATCGAAATATCGGCTACGGAGCTCTAAAAGCGTTTTTTCGGAAAGCTGCTTTTTTCTAATCAGCAGCTCTTCCAGAGGAACTCCTTCAGCCAGGGCGGTCCGGCTAAGCCGGTCAAACTCCGGGTCTTCCAGCCGGGTTGCGGCGCGCAGTTGTTCAATCAGCGTGACGGGCTCTGAAATGGTCACCTGCATTGTTGATGAGCTGCTCATGGCGTGAAGTAGTGGTCCGGAGGCTTGATGGGGTTGGGGACGGTTGGATCTAACGGCGGGATATCCTTTAACGGGATATTTTTATAAAGCTTAACGGCCCCTTCCCTGACCGTGTCAATCTCAGTGCGTTTTTTGTCATAGAGCGCCTTGGCTTCCTGAGTGTTTTTCACCACCCGGGGTGTGATGAAAGCGTAAAGATTGGTTTTTTCCGTGGCGTCACCGTGGGATTTAAAAAGGTAACCGAACAACGGGATTGCGCCCAGGCAGGGAACCTGATTGACACTGGCGCTGAATGCGTCATCAATAAGCCCCCCTATAACAACAGTGCTCCGATCTTTGGCGACCACGGTAGTTTCGATGGTTCTTTTTAAGGTTGTGGGCCGGTCGGAAGTCGTGGTTCCGCCTGAAAGGTCCTCCAGCCGGGTTACTTCCTGGAAGATTTGCAGGCGTATAAGACCGTCTTTACTGATTTGGGGCGTGATTTTCAGGGTGATCCCAACATCCCGGTATTCATAAGTATTATATGCCTCAACGTCCGATTGTCCGGTGCGCGTCTGGAACGGAACATTGCGGCCAACGGTGATGGACGCTTCCTGGTTGTTGGTGGTGAGTAACTGCGGTGTAGAGAGGATGTGGACATCCTTGTCATTTTTATAAGCGTTGACGATTGCGGCGAGGTTGGGAAACTGAATGCCGCCGATTTTCACGAGCTCACTGAAAATGCCCAACGAGAAACCGGGGGGCAGTGTTCCCACGCCCGTGGAGGGATTCACCAGATTAAATATATTCTGAAAGTCATTGCCACCACCAAAGCCGCCGCCGATACCACCCCGGCGGTTATCGATATCCGCATCCCGGCCGGCGATCCATTGGGTACCTAGCTGAAAGTCCCGATCGGTATTCACTTCCATTATCAAACATTCAAGATAGACCATGGCCCGGGGAATATCAAGCTGGTCGATAATCTCTTCAAGCACTGTAAAGTCATCTTTTTCGGCGGTGATGATCAAACTGTTGGTGGCCTTATCCGCCATGATGCGTACTTTCTCCGACAGGAGCGGTTGTTTTTGCCCGCCTTCCCCTTCAGCACCACCTTCACCCCTGGATGGGACCTCCTGCAATACCTTTGCCAGATCTTCGGCTGTGGCATGTTCAAGATAATAGACGCGAATGCGCTCACTGCCCAAAGGGGTCTCCTTGTCCAGCATCGCCACCAATTCTCTGGCGCGAACGATATCATTTTCACTGGCCGAAATGATTAGGGTATTGGTTCGTTCGTCCGCCAGAAAAATGATGGGCGGCGCTTGGGCGGTACGAGGCTGGCCTTCAGCCGCAATGACTTGTCCCCTTTTGTTGGTAAACATGCCGCTGAGTAATTTTGCCAGCTTGGCGGCGTCGGCGTGGACAAGGGGAATGATGGTAATCTGCTGCCCCACCCCGGGCCGGTCAATGGCCGCGATGATTCTTTCCAGCCGCTGGATATTGGCGGCATTGTCGGTGATAATCAAGGCGTTGGTTTGGGTGTAAGCCAGGATGACACTGGTTTTGGCAACCAGGGGGGTAATCAGTCTGCGGACCTCATTGGCATCGGCATAGCGTAGCTGGATGATCTTGGTGATGCTTCGTTCAGCGTCGGGCGCCGTCACTTCCGGCTCTAAAATAGTCTCCAGGTTAGAAGAGCGGGCCACCGCCGAAGGGATGATCTTGGTAATGCCGTCACCGGGGATCGTGGTAAAGCCGTTTAACTCCAGAACCGATTCAAAAACCCGATACGCTTCATCCACAGTGATCTTTGACGGGGAGTTGATGGTCACCTTGCCTCTGATCCGCGGGTCCACCAGAAAATTTCTGCCGGTCAGCTCACTGATAAATTTGATAAATACTGAAATATCGACATTGTTAAAATCGATGGCGACATATTGATCCTCCGAATCAGTAGCGGATTGGGCGATACCGGGTGTTGGCAACAATAGCATACCGACCAGAATGAACAGGGCAAGCGTTGAAATCGCAATTTTCGCATGCAAAGGTTGAGTGATCGTCATTTAAGTAGCCGTTTCATATGATAATTTCAGCATGTATAATAAGTAAGGGTATTATTCAACCCGGTAATTAATGGATCTTTCAACACCACCGCGCCGCAGTTGCAGGGTCACATCATCGGCATCTTTTAAGCTGGTGTAAAAACGCAACGCGTCATCCACCGATTCAATGGGATCGCCATTGACGCCGGTGATGATATCGCCGGTTCGCAACCCGATTTGACGAAACAGGGAGCCGGGCCGAATCGCACTAAGCCTTAACCCGTCGGGTTTGCCGTTGGTGAAGTGGGGACGTACCCGGGCTTGCCGCATCAGTTCGTTGACATTTTGCAAGGCCGTCTGAACCGTTTCATGGTCAATGGTGACAAGTGCTCCTTCCACCGGTTCAATTTCAGCTCCGGCTTCGGGTGTCAGCACCGGTGGCGGCGGCAGACCGGGATCATCGCCGCCGCCCTTGGCGCCCCTTCTTGCTCCGGCAGGTTTCTCAATGAGCAGGACTTCATTTTTACCGTTCACCGCCAGCAGCACCTCTCCCCGGGATATGTGTTTTATCACGGCGGTTTGAATTTTATCACCCTCGTGCAACAGCAGTTGTTTACGGGTTTTGCCGTCTTCAACAATCGCGGCCCGTTGACTTTCCGATCCGGAGATGGTTCCCCAAAGTTTTAACTGTAGCCGCGTCACTTTAGGCGGTGCACTCTTTTTTTTCTCCTTTGCAGGCTGCTTTTTTTTGACATCAAAGAGATTGCGCTTTGCAATGAGGGTGTAGTCTTTGCCCGTATGAGCCGTTTGAGCGCCCGGACGATCAGGCGTTTCACCGGCAGCCACTTGAATTTCCTCAACCCGTAACCGCTCTTTAACAACACGGTAAAAACCTTTAACCGATAAAAAGGCGGCAGCCGTGATGAGCGCCAAAGAAAGTATGAAGGTGGCAACGCGCATAGTGATTCAATTACAGTGAAACTTCCGGTGTTTTCACTGTTCCGCTAATAGTAAAAGAGAGTCCCTTTTGGGCGATCCGGTCGGATAAAAATCCCGGGGGCAATTTTTTCCGCAATTCGGCCAAGAAAAGCGGGTGCGGCTTGATCATTCCGGTCAAATGTAACAGACTATCATTTAGAGGTCTCCTTATAATGATTTCACCGGTCAGGTCGCCGTTGATTTCCGGGCCGCTCATTTGCATGGTTTTAACCCATATATGCTCCTTTTCAATCACCATGTCCAGCGTTAACAGGTCAAAGGTAACAGCCTCAATTTCCAACAAGGGCTCATTTAAAATAAACGACCCGTTGGCAACGGTTAGGTTCAGCGTATCTTGCTCATCACGCGTAAAATCGTACTTACCCGTAATCGTGCCCTCAAGCATCGCCTGCGGCATCAGGGCCGCCAAGGGCATTAATTCGGCCTGAAATCCTTGTCCGGCGCCTTTGATACGCCATTTCTGCCCCTTTGCCAGGAAGAGGTCGCCGGTGGCCTCACCCTGATAGGCTCGGCCCCGGTACCGATATGTCCGCTGATCGGCAAATAATGTATTGGCGCGAGGGAAAAAAGAGAGGCTTTCCCATCGGATCAACGGTATTTTATCAAAGTGGATATTTGCGTCGTGCAACCTGACGCCGGGCGGCAACCGCAAGGCAGGGTCCTTGGCGGTGAATCTTAGTCGGGGATCGATTTGGCTTATATGGTAGGCGATGTAGGCCTTGATACTCTTTGCCGGAAAGAGCAGATAGAGAAAAACGGCTACAGCTCCTACGCCAAAAAGGATATATCCAAGCCACCGTTTCATGAGGTTTCGTAGGTCTCCACCATCAGGGTTGCATCCAGCAGGCCATCGGTTTTACCCGACGGGACCAATGCGGCCCGCTGGATGGATATCAACAGATCGTTATGTTCAACCAGTTTCAGGTAATCCGTCAACTGCTCCAGGGTAATGGCCAAAAACTTCAATTCCACCGCGGAAACGTTCAGCCCGCTATCCGATTCCACCCGCCTGGACGGCTTCATGTAATCGATGTTGTTTTTCAGACCGGCCCGCCCCGAAAGGCGATCTAAAAAGGCGTACAAAGAAAAATCGGGATCGCGTTGGGCGACTTTTGTTTTAAGCTGATCAGACTGCTGTTTTAGCTGCTGATACTCTCTCTTCAGCATCGCCATTTCAGCAACCGTTTTTTCTTGGACGGCTACTTGCCGGGTACGTTGATCCAGCCGTTCCAGAAATGGCGCGATACCCCATTGCCACAACCCGAAAAGCACCAATACAATACCCGCAAGGATAAGGCCTGTTTTTTTACGCTGATTGATCTGAATGTCCATATCTACATAAAACACTAACCGCCATGGCCGTAAACAGCCACAACGAACGATGAAAGTCTTTCTTTTTGTACATATTTGGTAAGACTTTTCATATAAAAGTTTCAGGAATTCCCGGAGGTAAAATTCAGCCGCAATTTAAAGTTGACCTCTTTGCCGGACCGGTTCATTTTGGCCGCAGAGATGGTCGCCGTCCGTACCCACGGGATATCGTCCAAATGCGCTTTCACTTCATCAACGGTTCTAAAACTATCGGCCTTGCCATCAAGTGTCATCATTTCCGGCCCGATAAAGGTGGAGCTGAAGCTCACCTTCAAAGGCGAAGGAAGGGTCTCGCTGATACTGTGCAAAATGTCAACCACCCGGACATTCCGACCGGCGGTTTGGTTTTGGCCCAGCTCCTTTTTCAACTCCGATATTTTAGACGCCATTTGACGACGGGGCGCCACCACCCGCGTAACATCAGGGAAAGTGGATGTAAAATGATTCTCAATCCGTAGATTCAATTCGCTTAAATGGCGTGTCACGTAATGGTTGTCGATCCACAGGTTGCCGATGGTCAACAGCAAAACAATTCCGGTTAGCACGGCCAATTGGATCAGCCGTGGGCGCTGTTTTTCCAAAAAACGGTCCAATTTCCAACCACGGGCGCCAAATTCGATGAGCTGAGCACCTTGATGTTGGGCCAGGGCCAGGGCCAGGGCGTTGTTCAGTTTTGTCGGCTCCCAGTCTTGGGGAAATGTATCGCTTTTGAGGATCTGATTGCTTTGGATCGGGATGACCGGACAAGTTTGGCCGGGCATTACTGTAATGGTCTCATCAAGTCGATCGGGCCCAAGACCGTTTAAATAGATACGATTCGGCTCAATCGAAGGTTCTGACTCCCGGGCTTGACAGGCGGTCCAGGTCGCCTGCACCTCACGCACGATCTGTTGGCGCAGTTTATCCGGATGTGGGGGTAGTCGGAACCCGCGGGCCCATTTGATTTCATTCGGGGTTAGATAGTAAAGGGTTCCAAAGGGTGGGCCGGCATCAAGCAGCAGACAGCTTTGATCCGGGGGGCAATTTTTTGCCAGCAAATGAGCCAAGGGCCAGGCGCCGATGGTAATGCTGTTTTCCGTGATACCCGCATCTTCCAGAGCCGTTTTGATAGCCGCCAACGCCTCCGCCTCCACCGCCACGGCTACAATTGGATGCTGACCGCCGGGCGTTGAATGGGGACTTTTGTGAAAATCTATCTGCAACGAATCCACGGGTGTGGCCAGGGTTGATTCCAGTTCAAAAGGGAGGATCCGGCGGATCTTTTCCTTTTTGCCGATGGGAAGCTTCAGGTTGCGATAATACGCCTGGTCGGAGGGAAGCGCCACTGCACAGGCGGCATTGGCGAAGCCGAAGGTTTCAGCCAGCGGCGCCAATGCCGCCGTCAGGGCGGACGCCGGTTCATCATGCGTGTTGAACGGCGCCGAGGCGCAGGCCGTAACGGATTTCCCGCCCAGCCGCACATTGACGGTTACGATGTGAATCGCTCCGCGCCGAATATCCATGCCGATAATGGAACTACTCATCTGTCTGCTTTTCCTGTTTCAAAAGAGAAACAGCGCCAGGATCATTTTCCCGCCGAATTACCTGACACCCCCACTTGCCGTCAGACACTTTTTTTCGTTCAATAATCATCATTACACCCTTTTGTTGGCCATTTATTTCGGCAGCTATCCGGATGCGGAACAGATCGCTGGTCCGCATGATCAGGTGGTCAATTTTCACATTACCCATACCGGGTACATTTTGATACCATAGACGCTGTGAAAGGTCGTTTACAAATTGACCATCGGCTTTTTCATTGCGATAGTCAACAATGGCCTTGGCCAAATCGGAATATGGCGCCGGCAAAAGCGCCCGGATGACCGGTTCGGGGGCGGTATTGATATTGATCTTACCTTTGAAAGTAAAGCTGTTACCGCTGTCGGACAATCCGTGAACGGTAAGAAAATCACGCAATCCCGATTGACCCTGCACCCCTTCAAAAAGGGTTTCGTTCATGCCGCGGATCAACCTCAGTTCGCTGATATGCTGAAGCGGACCGTTTCGGCAGGTGTAGGGGGGCTCAAGGGATTCATAATAGTCCGATTCGGCGCCGTTCAATCCGGTAATGGCGTCACCGTCGCCAAAATCAAGCCAGTCTATGAGTGAATTGATGATGGTGTTCTTTACATCGGCAAAAAGCGTTTCGTCGGCTGACATGAACCCGTCCAGAATCCTCGGCCACAACAATTCTTTCTGATCTCGGTTAGGCCGACGCCCTTGGGGGTATCGAACCAGCGCATTGATCTGAATTCGGCCAAGTTCGTCTTCAATGAAATAGTTGAGCTTTCCCGTCTCAAAGGTCAATCGCTTCAATGTGTTGGCAATAACTTCGGGATCCGCCCAGGCATCCTGTACCGAGTCGATTTTTGTCTTTTTCTTATCGTCGATTAACAGCGCCATGGCGGCTTGCCGGGCGCTGGTGATCATCGCCTCCAGTTGGGCGTTGTTCAGGCGGGTGCGTTGGGTGACGAGGTGGGACAGCACCGTCCGGTGCAGGGAAAAGGCGCCGGCCAGGAGGATGACCATAATCGACAGGGTGACGAGCAAAGCGACGCCGCGCTCGTTGTTCATCGCATCGTTACACCGCCGTCGGATGAAAAAAAAGAGGGGCTGTTCCATCATTTCGCAGCCTTGCGAAAAGTCGTCAGTTGATGATACGATTCGTAACGCCACGTCCTATCGTCCTCTTTAAGGGTCAGGACGATGCGCACGGCTGGAGGCGTTGAAAAACGTGACGATTCGGATTCCGAGTCCCAGGATTCAACTTCTTCGCCGTCTGCGCCGCTGAAAAAGACGGCAAATTCATCCACATGGCGGCATAGAACCGGATCACCGGGCTGCGGTGTAAATTCACCGTAAGGGAACAGGCGGTCCGAGCGCCGCAGCAGCTTCTCCTCCGATTGAGTCTCGCTGACATAATAGACAATCCGGGCCACGCCCTCCTGGCGGCCGGTCGTTTCCGGAAAATGGCCCAGGCTGGCGAATTGCAGTTGGGCAAGGGTTTTGCCAAGGGCGGTATCGTTTTGGCCGACAATCCGGTAAGGGTCGGGATCGGTATTAAATTGCGGCCTGCGGTAGGCCGGCGGCATGGAGATGACCACCTGGGAGAGATCCACCTGGAACCGATTGAGTGCGGCGGCGGCCATTTGGCCTATCCTGGTTTGACGGGTGACCGGCTGGATCTGCTCAAGCAGACCCCGGGATGCGGCAAACAGTGTTGTCAGCAAAATCCCCACCAGCAACAAGGCGATCAGAATCTCAATCAGGGTAAAGCCTGAACGGGTGTGAATTATTTTGAATGGATACATGCAATTTCCAGGCTATTCGGTTTTATAGTAATAGCCTCGCAAGGCGTAACTGGAAGAAACGTCAGGATTTGCCACCCTGATATCCAGGCGCACAAACTGGATGGTGTTTTCGTCCTCGCCTTCCAGTGACAGTTCCTCCCGGTTCGCCTCCCACTTAAAGCCGGGATACTTTTCTTCAAATTCACCCGATGGAAAAAAAGTTTCATCCAGCCCCGCTTCGATTTGGGCGTATAAAATTTCCTGGGCCATTTGTGCGGCGGTGTGGTCGGCGCGTGTGGTTGCGGCTATCTCCAGAGTTTGGGAGTGCAGGGTCAAAACGGAAACGAGAACGGTTCCTAAAATTGCCAGGGCGACCATCACTTCGAGCAGGGTGAATCCATCTTTATTGCCAATAGTCTGCATATTGGCCGTGCGCTTCCATTTTAGAGATGTCGGTTAAAAAGGGTTCGATCACCCAGGCGAACCGTTGGTCGTTATTGTAGGTCATTTGCAACACAGCCGGATCGGCTGCTCCATCGGGGAAAAAACGGATGGGCGCCTGGCTATCGACGGCCATGCTCCCCTGGCCAAGTAATACCTGGCTGATGTGGAGCCTGTCCGGGAGTTTCAGATCGGCCGTAGGCTCGGTGTCGGTTTCGGTAGAGGCGGCCCCTTCGGTCTCAATAAAAATCTGCTGGCCGGCGACATCGATCCGTAACACATGTGTTTTCCGGGTTTGCTGCGCTTTTTCACGCAAATCGGTTGTAGTTGTGTGTAACCAACGCTCAACTTCATCCACATCGCTGGTAAAGAGTTGCTCTGCGACCCTTGGCGCGGCAAAACCCAGCAGCACTCCCAGCATGGCCACCACAACAACCAGTTCGATCAGGGTATAGCCGGCGGGACGGTCGCGCATCATTCCAAATCCCAGCTCTGGATATCCTGATTGTCCCCTGCACCGCCGGCCACGCCGTCTGGTCCGTAAGAGATCAGATCAAAATCGTCGTGTTCCCCCGGACTGATAAAGACAAATGGATTTTCCCATGGATCCAGTGGTACTTTTCCCTTCTCAAGATATCCTTTTTTCCGCCAATGTTTGGGAATCCGGCCGGTATCGGGCTTTTCTACCAATGCTTCCAGGCCCTGGTCGGTGGATGGATAAAATCCGTTATCCAATTGATAGAGCTTCAGGGCGGTGGCGATACTCTCCATCTGGATTTTGGCCTTGGTGCGTTTGGCCTGTTCCGGCCGATCCATGATCCTGGGGACGATCAGGCCGGCTAAAATGCCCAAAATAACAACCACCACCATCAGTTCAATCAGGGTAAATCCTCGCTCACTTTGGCGAATTGCCCGCCGACTGTAAAGATCCCGTTTTTTCATTATTTATAACTTCCTTTTGGTTTTGAACGAAAAAAACAACAAATTATCCCACCAGTTGGTTCATTTCAAAAATCGGGAGACAGATGGACAGTACAATGAAACCCACGATCACGCCCATGAAGAGAATCATCAGCGGCTCCAGCATGGCGGTAATGGCCATGATACGCTGCTGCACATCGTTTTCATAAATATCGGCCACTTTGCCTAACATGGTTTCCAGCTCTCCGCTCTGTTCACCTACGGTGACCATTTGAACAAAGAGCGCCGGAAAGACCGAATGAAGCCCCATGGCGCGGCCTAGCGGTTTACCATGGCCCACCTCCTTGGCTGTCTTTGCCACCGCTTTGGAGAGCACGCCGTTTCCTGTGACGTTTTGCACAATTTCCAATGCGTGCATCATCGGCACACCATTTTCCAGGAGCGATCCCAATGTCCTTGAAATACGGGCTGCGGACAGTTGGCGGATCAAATTGCCGAAGAAGGGCATCTGTAAGCGCATCCGATCGAAAATCAGCCGTCCTTTGGGTGTACGGTTGAAAATGAGGTAAAAAAGAGCGCCGGCCACCATCAGAAGCAGCATAAAGGGCCAAAAACGACCGAAAAAACGGCTGACGCCCATTAAAATACGGGTCGGCAGCGGCAGGGTCTGGCCCAAATCGGCAAAGATCGTCAAAATGTTCGGCACCACGGCGGTGAGCAGAAAAAAGACCACCACCACTCCCACCAACGCCATGAGCAGCGGGTAGGCCAGAGCTGCCTGGATGCGGGTCTTGAGCGCCTCTTGCTTTTCGGTGATATCGGCCAAACGCTCCAGGATCAGCTCCAATGTTCCCGAAGATTCTCCGGCCCGCACCATGTTGATATAAACCGGCGTAAAGGTGCCGGGAAACTGCTCCAGCGCCTGGGCGAACGTACCGCCTTCCACCACCCGCTCTTTCACCTTGGCCAGGGTTTGCTGCAAGCTGCGGGATTTGGCTTGGGGCATCAACGTTTCAAGGGCCGATACCAAAGGAAACCCGGCGCCGGTGAGGGTGGCCAGTTGGCGCGTCACTGCGGCCAGTTCCATGGGCCGGACCCGTCGAAAATAGTTGAACAGCGCGGTTCGCGATGAGGTCTGATCCGGTGAACGTTCGGCGACCTCTTCAATGGAGACGGGAAACAACATATCGGCCCGCAGTTTTTGCCGCGCATCCACGGGGCTGTCGGCGTCAATAACCCCTACGGTGCTTTTCCCCTTCTGATTTAAAGCTGAATATTCATAAACCGGCATAATAACCGTCTATATCAAAACCGGAATAACCGGGCAACGTTTCCCCGCCGTCGTAAACGACGAAATGATTGACATATCCGCAGGATACATGACACTATCGCGCATTGTTATAAAAATCGCGATCTTAACCGCATGGAAGCGACTCTATGGTTACACCAAAATTCAGACGCTGGTCAATTCCCCTCTGGCTTTTTGTTTTGACACCTTTTTACGGTTGCGGCTCAGTGGATGGAGTGGATGGAGACGATCGTATCGGTATTGAAATCGAAGCCCGGGATGCAGGCAATAACAATGCGGGGGGAACCCTCGCTGTTGATGTTATCCGTCACTGTTGCCGGGAAAAAGGTGAAGATGGCGAAATATTTGCCGAACCATTCGGGGAAACAACCGGCCTGGTCACATTTCGGTATTTGGGCAACGACAGTGCGGATCATTCCTATCGTATTGATCATTACACAGTGGATTATATCCCATTGACCTCTCCCGACGGGAAGGGAGGGACGTTTCGCCCACCGGATTTACAGTCATTGGATAGACGCATCGCCAATACGATTATACTGACCCGAAATTTCACCGAAACCCAGCGGTCAATCTTCCTAATTCCGATAAACACCAAATACGAATATTTGAACCGTGTTAGTGAAACGGGTCGGCCGGTTTTTGGGTTCTATAGTTTGAAAATCACCTTTTTCGGCAAGAAAAACCGGCAGGATGTTTCCATTGAAAGCGCCCTGGACGTCTCTCTCGGCAGTTATAACCATTGCCCTGACCAAACCCTTCTTAGTACAGGTTGCTCTTGAATTGTAGTGAATTGGCGCCTTGGCCTCCAAATCAAGATCAGCGAAAAACATCCCCAAAGCCGCGACTAAAGGAAGGGGATTGGCGGAAAAGGATTGAAAAACCTCGTTGATTCAGGTAGATAGGGGGTGATGGGTCAACCCGCAGCCCTCACCAACGAGGTGAAAGCGATGATCAGACAAACCGTACGGCCTTTCAAGCTTGAAAAGAGAAACGACCTGATTATACCGCCCATGCGGGACCGGCCCTGTCGCCAAAACTGGATAAAAAGAGGGGTTCTGCAAAGGTCCCGGTATGTTACGTTGCCAACTCGTGCGATACGACAGCCGTGAGGAGAACAGCCCTGCATGAATGATCAGTTTTTTGACCGACCCATCCTCAATTCGCCTTACGAATACCCGTCGCGGCATTGGGAGCTTGATGCGGACGGCCAGCCCACCCAACGGATCAGCGCGTCCCGCCGCAGTGCAAGATTTATCACCCCGGTTCCAAAGCCCAAAAAACGCGGAAAATCAAACCTCCGCCAGAGAGAAATAGTCTCCAGCGATGGTAAGGGGCTCTCAACCCGGGAGCAACAATACGATTCCACCTCAATCATCAATGCCGTCCGTCGTGAGGTCGATAAATGGCGAAGCGAACCCAATCCCAACAACTGGAGAGTCACCCCGGAAACCGCCCGACTGCTCAACCATTGGCGCAACCATCAATTTCAGGGCATTCGCCCCTTTTTTTGCCAGGTGGAAGCGATGGAGACACTCATCTGGCTCACTGAGGTGGCCCCCAATCTGGGCAAGGAAGCCAAAGGGTTTTTGGGGCATCTCAACAACGCCGGCAACGACGCCAACCCGGGACTCAATCGCCTGGCGGTAAAGTTGGCTACCGGCGCGGGCAAAACCACCGTCATGGCGATGCTCATCGCCTGGCAGACCATCAACAAGGTACGGCGGCCCCACAGCAAAAAGTTCACCCGCGGGTTTCTGGTGGTCTGTCCCGGGCTGACCATCCGCGACCGCCTTCTCGTGCTTCACCCCAACGACCCGAACAGCTATTACCAAAGCCGTGAACTGTTGCCCACCGATATGCTGCCGGATCTGGAGCGGGCTAAAATCGTCATCACCAACTACCACGCCTTTATGCTGCGAGAGCGGATCAGGCTGGCCAAGGGCAGCCGCGCATTATTGCAGGGTCGATCAGGAGCGCCCATAAATACGCTGGAGACCGAGGGCCGGATGATGCAACGGGTGATGCCCGGACTGATGGGCATGAAAAACATCCTGGCCATCAATGACGAAGCGCACCACTGCTACCGCGAAAAACAGGGCGAGTCCGAAGAGGGCAAAAAAACCGGTGATGACCGCAAAGAGGCGCAGAAAAACAGGGAAGCCGCGAGGGTGTGGATCACCGGCCTCGAAGCGGTCAACCGCAAGATCGGTCTCCGGCGCGTGATTGACCTTTCCGCCACGCCCTTTTTCCTCAGCGGTTCGGGCTATGCCGAAGGTACGCTTTTCCCCTGGACCATGAGCGATTTTTCGCTGATGGACGCCATCGAATGCGGCATCGTCAAGCTGCCCCGGGTGCCCATTGCCGACAACGTCCCCGGCGGCGAGACCCCCATGTTCCGCAACCTGTGGGAACATATTAAAAAAGAGATGCCCAAAAAGGGCCGGGCCAAGAGCGGGCAGCTTGATCCGTCCACTCTGCCCACGCAGCTTACATCGGCCCTGGAAGCCCTCTACGGCCATTACAGGGAAACCGCCGCCCTCTGGCAAAAGGACGACATTCCGGCGCCGCCCTGTTTTATTGTGGTCTGTAACAACACCGCCACCTCCAAGCTGGTGCATGATTATATCGCCGGGTATGTCAAAACCTTCGAAGATGGCTCGGAACAAACCATCAACGGCCGTCTTCCCCTGTTTCGCAATTTTGACGACAACGGCAACCCATACCCCCGCCCCAGGACACTGTTGATTGACAGCCGACAACTGGAATCGGGCGAAGGGCTGGATAAAAATTTCCGCGCCATGGCCGCCGATGAAATTGAGCGCTTCAAGCGCGAGATGAAACAGCGCGGCCAGCACAAGGAGGCGGAAAACATCACCGATGAAATGCTGCTGCGCGAAGTGATGAACACCGTGGGCAAGCCCGGCCAGTTGGGCGATACCATCCGCTGCGTGGTATCGGTGGCCATGCTCACCGAGGGGTGGGACGCCAACAACGTCACCCACGTGCTGGGGGTGCGCGCCTTCGGTACCCAGCTATTGTGCGAGCAGGTGATCGGCCGCGCCTTGCGCCGCCAGTCCTACGAGTTGAACGACAAGGGTCGGTTCAATGTGGAATACGCCGATGTGCTGGGCATCCCCTTTGATTTTACCGCCGAGCCGGTGGTGGCGCCGCCCCAAAAGCCCACCGGAACCATTCATGTTCACGCCGTCAATCCCGAGCGCGCCGCCCTGGAAATTCGTTTCCCCCGGGTGGCCGGTTACCGCACCGAACCGGCCAGGGAGCGGCTGCAAGCCCAATTCACCGACGAATCGACCCTGGAGCTGACCAGCCAACTGATCGGCGCCACCGAAACACTCAACTCGGGCATCATCGGCAAGCAGGTCGATCTTACCCTGAAGCACACCGCCGATGTGCGCCTCTCCCAGGTGGTGTTCGAATTGACCACGCACCTGTTAAAAGCCAAATATCGCGACAAGGACGGCCAGCCCCGGAACCATCTTTTTGGGCAGCTCAAACGGATCTGCCGCCAATGGATCGACAACTGCCTGATCTGCAAATCGGGCGCCTATCCGGCCCAGCTCAAATACAAGATGATCGCGGACATGGCCGGTGAGAAAATCTCCGCCGCCATCACCCGCGCCGAAATCCACAAGGGTCGTCCGGTTCGGGCCATCCTCGACCCCTACAACCCGGCGGGTTCCACCATGCACGTCAATTTTCACACCTCCAAAACCCGCCGCTGGCAGACCGATCCCCGGCGCTGCCATATCAATTGGGCCATTCTGGACAGCGATTGGGAGGGCGAGTTTTGCCGGGTGGTGGAATCCCGTCCCAGGGTGAAAGCCTATGTCAAAAACCGGGGGCTGGGCTTTGAGGCGTCCTACCGCATGGGTTCCGTTACACGCCGCTATATTCCCGACTTTATCGTCCTCATCGACGACGGCCGCGGCAATGACGACCTGCTCCACCTCGTGGTTGAAATCAAGGGCTATCGCGGTGAGGACGCCAAGGAGAAGAGATCCGCCATGGAGACCTACTGGGTCCCCGGCGTCAATCACCTCGGCGATTACGGCCGCTGGGCCTTTGCGGAGTTGACCGATGTCTTCCAAATGGAATCCGATTTTGAAGCCGAGCTGGAAGCGCAATTCGATAAAATGATCGACCGGGCAATGACCAAAACGGAACACAATCGGGACAAACGGGACATTTTAGAAGAACGGTTATCGTAAAATGGATATTCAAAGATTGGGGAAGAAAGGCTCAAGAGAAATTATCGTCAGAGACAACAATCCGAAATAATCGAATAGTTCAAGCCTATTGGAATCGAAACCAAGATTGAACGTGGATAAATACGAATTCAAAAGCATTCTGACCGGTGGCGAAACACTTGAGGTCGAATTCAAGAGCGATCTTAAAGGATTGCCCGACCGTGATCTTGTGGCGGCCGTGGTCGCCATGGCCAATACCGAAGGGGGGCTGATTCTGTTAGGGGTAGAGGATGACGGCAACGTAACGGGGGTACAGCCGATCCATCAGGATACCGGGGGACTTGCCGCGCTGATCGCAAACCGGACCAGCCCTTCTGTGGCTGTTCGTGTCGAAGCCATTGACTGGGATAAAACGGTATTCCTTGCAATTCAAGTTCCCAAGATCAGGGGCATTGTTTCGACTTCTGATGGATTACTGTTGCGTCGCCGACTGATAGTTTCCGGAAAGCCTGAAGCCGTGCCGTTTTATCCCCATGAATTGATGCAACGCCAATCTGCCTTGGGACTTGTCGATCCATCCGCAATGCCAATGACTTCGCTTACCGCGGACGATCTGAATCCGCTGGAGCGTCAGAGGATCAGAGAGGCGATTCGCCGTTACGGTGGCGACACATCTTTACTGCCTTTGGCGGATGAAGATCTGGACGGCGCTTTGGGTCTTGTCACCACTGTCGAAGGTATTAAACGACCGACTCTGGCGGGCCTGCTGCTGATGGGACGTGAAGAGCTTTTCCGTCAGCATGTACCCGCCCATGAAGTGGCCTTCCAGGTGCTTGAGGGCACCGAGGTAAAGGTCAACGAGTTTTTTCGAAAACCGTTGCTCCGGACATTCGAGGAAGTCGAGGTTCTTTTCAAGGCTCGTGTCCAGGAGCAGGAAATTCAGGCAGGCCTTTTTCGGGTGCCGATTCCCAATTTCGACCGCCGTGCTTTTCGCGAGGGATTCGTCAACGCCCTCGTGCATCGCGACTATACCCGACTGGGAACCGTGCAGGTTCGCCTGGATGAGAGCGGCCTGACACTTTCCAGTCCCGGCGATTTTGTAGAGGGCATCACAGTCGAGAACCTGCTGGTTACAGCTCCACGCTCCCGCAATCCGCTATTAGCCGACATCGTCAAACGCATCGGCCTGGCCGAACGCACCGGCCGTGGCATCGATCGTATCTACGAAGGGATGTTGCGTTATGGACGGCCGGTACCGGATTACACCATGTCCGACGCCACTTCGGTGGTGCTCATCATGTCCGAATCGGATGCCGATATCACGTTTCTGGAGATGATTCTGCGCCATGAGGAGCATACCGGAACGGCTATGCCCATCGACAGCCTGATTATTCTTTCACGATTGCGTTACGAGCGACGCCTGACAACGGTGGACTTGGTCACACACACCCAGAAATCCGAGCAGATAACCCGCACTGTACTGGAAAAACTGTTAGAGGCCGGTTTGGTTGAAGCCCATGGTGCCGGACGGGGGAGATCATATACCTTAAGCGCCAAAGTTTACCGGCATTCTGGAAAAAAAGCCGCCTATATCCGACAAGCCGGTTTCGATCCGATCCAACAGGAACAGATGGTGTTGAAATTCATTAAAAAACACGGATATATCAAGCGTGCCGATGTGGCAGATTTATGCCAAATCAGCCCCTTTCAGGCGACTCGGTTACTAAAACAGCTAACCCTAAGCGGGAAAATCATTTCTAAAGGCAGGGGTAAAGGGACTTTTTATGTCCAGCGCACATAAATACGAGCGCGCACGTAAAATACGAGCGCGCACGTAAAATACGAGCGCGCTCGCAAATTGAAGAACGAAGTGTATAGCCAACGCAAATGATCATTGGTTTCTACGCACATGTGTGTTGGTGCCGTATATTGAATCGTGTATTGAAAGCCCGGCGGAATCGGGCTGGTTTACCGTTAGCCATGGAAGAACAAAAAAACCATCAACATCGGAACTAAAATATGGCACCGAGAAGGAAAAAACCGAAAAAAACCGTCGCCTCGCTGAGCCACACAGAGGCTAAGCGCAAAAACATCCCCACGGCGGAGTATCAGTCGGTGATGAAAAAGGATGAGCAGAGCCCCATCCGGGCGGCCTACGAGCGGAGAAACCGCGACCTCGACCCGCAACTGGTCTGGCGCGGCAAGGATGAAAAGGACCTGGCCGATCTGGAAGTGCAGGCCCCGCCCCTCTATATCCAGGAGAAGGTGCATCCCAAGGTGCTCATTGACGATCTGATCCGGCGCACCGAAAAGGCCGCAAAAAAGGACGTTCCCCAACAGATGGATCTCTTTGCCGATTTCAACGGCATCAACAGCGAGGCGGCCAAAACCGAGTTCTACCGGCACGACGCCAACTGGGCCAACCGCATGATCCTGGGCGACTCCCTGCAGGTGATGACCAGCCTGGCCGAGCGCGAAGGGCTGCGGGGCAAGGTGCAGTGTATTTACCTCGACCCGCCCTACGGCATCAGGTTCAACTCCAATTTTCAGTGGTCCACCACCAGCCGCGATGTCAAGGACGGCAACAAGACCCACATCACCCGGGAGCCGGAACAGGTCAAGGCGTTTCGGGACACCTGGCGGGACGGGATTCACTCTTACCTAAGCTATCTGCGCGACCGCCTCACCGTGGCGCGGGATCTGCTCACCGATTCCGGTTCGATTTTTGTGCAGATTGGCGATGAGAATGTGCATCGGGTACGCTGTTTGATGGATGAGGTGTTTGGGGAGGGGAATTTTGTTTCAACGATTGCTTATGCGAAAACGACAGGCTTTTCCAGTGAAACTCTTTCAAATGTCGCTGACTACATGGTTTGGTATACTAGGAAAAGAGATTGTGTAAAATATCGTGATCTCTTTACCAAAAAACAGGCCGGAGAAATTGGTGCTACCAAATATAGAGAAGTTTCTTCAATCAATGCTCTCAAGAATTCTTGTCATGAGCCGATTCGCCTTGCGACGTCAGATCAGCTGACGTCGCAAGGCGAATCCAGTAACAGGCAAGAATTCGTTTTTATGGGACAAAAATGGGATGCACCGAAAGGGCTTCATTGGAAGACCACGGTTGACGGTATACATCGTGCGATAAGGGCTGAACGAGTTATAATGGAAGGGTCAACCCCTCGTTACGCACGTTTTCTTGATGATTTTGCGGTTAATCCCAGAACAAATATCTGGCTTGATATTGGAGGAGTGCAAAGTCGAACAGACCCAAAGGTATATGTAGTACAGACGGCAACAGAGGCGGTTGCTCGATGCATGTTAATGACCACCGACCCCGGCGACCTTGTCCTGGACCCTACCTGCGGTTCCGGCACCACCGCCTACGTGGCCGAACAGTGGGGCCGCCGCTGGATCACCATCGACACCTCCCGGGTCTCATTGGCCCTGGCCCGCGCCCGCATTATGGGCGCCAAGTATGACTACTACCTGCTGGCCGACAGCCCCGAAGGGCAGGCCAGGGAGGCGGAAATTACCCGAACCATCCCATCCGATGCCCCCACCTACGGCAACATCCGCCAGGGTTTTGTCTATGAGCGCGTCCCCCACATCACGCTCAAATCCATCGCCAACAACGCCAATATCGACGTGATCTGGGAAGAGGCCGAAAAGTCTCTCCTCCCACTGCGCGAAGCACTGACCCGGGCCATCGGGGGTGACCGGCTGACCGACTATCGCGCCGATAAAAATTACGATGTGGACCTGCCCAATGTGATTCAGGAATGGGAGGTGCCGCGCGAGTTTCCCGAGGACTGGCCGGAAACCGCCCGCGAATTGCACCAACAATTCCGGCGGCAGCGCATTGCCCGCCAGCGGGAAATTGACGCCGACATCGCCGCCCGCGCCGATTTTGAGTACCTCTACGACAAGCCTTACAAGGACAACAAAACAGTGCGCGTGGCCGGGCCGTTTACCGTGGAGAGCCTTTCGCCCCACCGCGTGTTGGGCCTGGACGAAAACGATGAGCTGATCGACACCGCCGCCGAAACCAGGGGTGACTTCGGCGAAGCCCACAGCTTTGTGCCGATGATCCTGGAAAACCTCAAAACCCACGGTGTGCAGCAGGCTCACAAGGAAGACAAGATCGATTTCACCGCGCTCACTCCCTGGCCGGGTGATTTGATCTGCGCCGAAGGCCGCTTTGATAGTGACAAGTGGGCAGTGGATAGTGGCCGGTCAACCGCAAAACACAAATCACCGGCCACTACTCCCGGCAAGGAACTTCGCGCCGGGATTTACATCGGCCCGGAGTTCGGCACCGTCTCCCGTCCCGACCTGGTGGCCGCTGCCCGCGAGGCCGGAGACGCCAATTTTGATCTGCTCATCGCCTGCGCCTTCAACTACGACGCCCACAGCACCGAATTTGAAAAGCTGGGCCGCATCCCCGTGTTAAAAGCGCGCATGAACGCCGATCTCCACATGGCCGAAGACCTCAAAAATACCGGCAAGGGCAACCTCTTTGTCATCTTCGGCGAACCGGATGTGGAAATCCTCGAAGCGGAAAACGACCAGATTCAGATCAAAGTCCACGGCGTGGACGTATTTCACCCGGCCACCGGCGAAGTGCGCTCCGACGGCCCCGACGGCATCGCCTGCTGGTTCATCGACACCGACTACAACGAAGAGAGCTTCTTCGTCCGCCACGCCTATTTCCTCGGCGCCAACGACCCCTACAAATCACTCAAAACCACCCTCAAGGCCGAAATCAACCGCGACGCCTGGGAGACATTGAAATCCGACACCTCCCGTCCTTTTGACAAACCCGAATCCGGGCGGATTGCCGTGAAGGTCATCAACCATCTGGGCGATGAGGTGATGAAGGTTTTTGGGGTAGGGTAATCAATAGGCAGGTGTGGGCGGTATTCTGCACGCCCTTGACAAACGAATTTACCCTCGATCATGGCTTCTTTACATGGTTTGGGTTTGTGGTATGTTGGCGTATTGCATTGATTGAGGGATCGAAATCGTCGATAATAAGAATTGCATTATCTGAATTTTAAATAAGTTACGTAACTATTAAAAATGAGAAATCACAAAACAGCATACGAACTCTCCAGATCGCAAGTGACAACACCCTCGGAAATTGTCCAACTCTTTTGGCGTGTAACACATAGTTATCGCTCAAAGTTCACTAAAGTTCTCGATCTTGGTTCTGGTGATGGGAGATTTGCTGTAGGCGGAAACTATGATTCTTATGAGGGAGTTGAGATAGATACCTCTCGTTGTCCACTGCCAAACCTCCCTAAAACAGCCGAGATTTTTTATAAATGTGCATTTGATCACAATAAAGATGGTTATGCAGCATGCATCGGAAATCCTCCGTATGTCAGTCATCATGATATTGAGGAAAAGTGGAGAAATTCCATCGCACAACGCGTTGCAAAAACGATAGACGTTAAGATAAACAGAAAATGTAATCTCTATATTTATTTCATTTTTCTTGCACTACTCAAGACTAGGCCTGATGGACTTGTGTCAGTAGTCGTGCCATATGAGTGGGTCTCTCGCCCTTCGGCGACTTCGCTCCGGAGCTTTATTAATCAGAATGGATGGCATGTCGATACTTACAGATTTGCGGAACCTATATTTAAAGGTGTTCTCACTACAGCCTCTATATCGGTCATTGATAAACGAAACAGCGATAGTCAATGGTGCTACCATAAAATCAACAAACAAGGGAATGTCTCACACGACGTAAATGTTACGGGGTCAAATCGGGAAATTTTGCCCTATGAAAATAGAGGCAAAATGTGGGCTATGCGTGGGATGAGCCCAGGTACCCAAAAAGTATTCACTCTTTCAGAAGGAGAGAGGGTTCATGCTGGTTTAAGGTATGATGATGTGTTACCATGCGTAACATCTATGCGTGAAGTACCTTCCAATCTAATGCGTTTAACCAAATCAGCTTTTAGAAAACGCTTCATTGAAACCGGAGCGAAGTGCTGGTTAATTAAATCTTATGAAGATCAGATATCTCCACAATTACAAGCTTATCTTGACAGCGTTCCGGAAAATTTGCGAGATTCTTGGACGTGTAAATCGAGGGATTGCTGGTATAAATATCGCCTTTTTGATGTTCCCAAAATGCTCGTAAGTACCGGATTTACATCATTCGGGCCGAAAGTTCTTATAAATACAGTGAATGCACATGCTATTGGTTCTGTCTGTGGGATTTACACGGATAAAAAGGTCAAATTATCAAATTTAAGATTATATCTGACCGGTATCGATTTCGAAAAGCGTGTTGTTGCTCATTCAAATAATCTAAAAAAGATTGAAATCCGGCAATTGAATGCTGTTTTAAACAGATATTGGAAGCGAATTAATTGAAATGCCTAAACCGCATGTAAAAAAAGCTACAGCGAGCTTTCAAACACAAGGCCGCCTTCTCCAGGAACTTGGAGAACGCCTGGTATCCAAATCGGATGTAGCGCTATTGGAATTAATTAAAAATGCCTACGATGCAGATGCATCCATATGTCGCGTAATATCTGATAGTCAACACATTGAAATAATTGATGATGGTCATGGAATGTCGGAGCAGGAATTTCTTGATAACTGGATGCACATTGCAACACCAGAGAAACAAAGATCGAACGAGTCAAAGAGGTACAAACGCGCTGTGACAGGATCTAAAGGCATAGGTCGTTTTGCGGTAAGATTTCTTGGTCGTCATTTACGGCTGGAAACAGTAGCCCTAAGCACTAGCGGCCAAAAAAAAATGGTTGTTGTCGATTTTAATTGGGTAAAAATTGATGAAGCTATTGAACTTCATACATTCGAAATTCCGTATGAAGTGAGAACCATGCCTGCAAGGCAGGGAACAGGAACACGATTAATAATTACGGAACTCAGAAAACGTGAAGATATCCAATTAAACAAAATACAAAAAACTGAATTATTATCCATTATTAATCCTTATTCTGGATTGGAAAGTGGAGGTTTTCAACGTTACGGGAAGAGTGAAAATGATCCAGGGTTCAAAGTAATTTTACCTGAAGCGGGTTCTGACGGAGAAAAGGATATTGCAGTTGCAGTACTTAGCAACTACTTTGCAAAACTTACAATCGAGCATAAAAATGATAATGTACAGTATATTGTAAAGCACAAGGATGGGAGAGAACTCTTAAAGCGTGAAATTGAATACCCAAGCCACATTTCAAAAGGTTTTTTCGCAGATATTCGTTTTTGCCCGAGAAGAATAGGGATGTTTAGAGATACTGGTTTTGACGGTCGTAGTCTTTATGGCTGGCTTCAGGATCATGGCGGTATAGGTATCGTAGACCACGGGTTCAGAATGCGGCCATATGGTTTTCCAGATGATGATTGGCTAAATTTGGGGTTGGACTCCGGGCATAGCCGTCGGAAATGGCGCGTTGACTTCATGAACAAGTTGTATCCGATGCCTGATGAGGCATCCTCAGAGCCAAAAAACAATCCCATGCTATACCTTCCTATGTTCCATCAATTAATCGGAGCGGTATTCGTAGAATCTACACAAGATTTTGATATTGATCCTCCCAAAGATTTAACACCAGCTATGGATAGGGAGGGCTTTATTGATAATGAAGCTTTTGAGGGGCTTTTTGAGTTAGTGCGGGCCGGATTAGAGATGCTCGCATTTGCCGACCATCGTGAAAAACGTCGGATCGAAAAGGAGGTTGCACAAATAAAAGTTGAAGAGATGAGGCATGATTTAAAAGCTGCTGTACAGTACGTCGAAAAGATTCCATCTCTTTCGGAAAACGACCGGCAGCAAGTTATTGATCGTTTTCAAACGCTTACAAAAGAACTATATGATGTCCAAGACTACCATAGGGTTGCTACATCTAAATTAGAAGTCATCGCGCTGCTTGGTGTATTGGCCGGGTTTTTAACTCACGAAATGAAACGGCTTATTCATGATTTTGACATAATAATAGAAGACTTAAAATCAAGTATGCTTACACCACCATTGCAGGAAAAGCTATCCAGAATGCTGAAAGTACGAGATGAAATTGCTGGCCAGATTCAGTTCGCTGCTACTTATATCTCTAATGTCCAGGCCCCAAAACAGGGTATCATGCCGCTTAACACAAAAAGTCAGGTTAATCGCATATTGGATCGATTCAGGTTTTTCACAGAAGAAAGAGATGTCCGGGTTGACTGTGACATGGATGATGATCTTATGACACCAGCGATGCCTGTGGCCTTATACAGCGGAGTTATATTAAATTTATTTACTAATGCACTTAAGGCTATTTTTGGGGGACAGGGAGCATCGGGGGAGCCGCGAATTGTTATTAAAGCGTGGAATTTACCCAAGTTTCATGTACTTGAAGTAGCAGACACTGGCATTGGGATCCCGCCAACATTGAGAAAAAGAATTTGGGACCCACTTTACACGACAACGTCGGGTGGAAGTTCTAACCCGTTAGGTTCAGGAATGGGATTAGGGTTAACATTGGTTAAGCGATTGCTTTCTGATGTAAAAGGGCGAATTGAACTTGTTGATCCGCCTCCAGAATATAATACCTGTTTTCGAGTGCAATTTGCACGATAGTACAGGAGGATGAAACATGAATCGGGTTGTTGTCGTAATTGAAGATGAGAAAACCTTGCGTTCTGGGCTTTTAAAGAGCTTGAAAAACCGATTGAAAAAGACGGAAATTAAAGCCATCGACGGAAATAAGCCACCACAAGATAATAAGACTTACGAAGCCCAGCTTGAAGAAATCTTTACTGAAATTGCGTCAAATGGTGCTTTTGTTATCACCGACAAAGATCTTTCGGACTTGGGAGATCAATTCCGAGGGTTGTCCGGCACTATAGTGGCGGCAGTTGCGGATACTATGGGATTTCCCTTGTGTATGTATGCCAGAGGAGAAGGGAATAAAGGTGGCGAAGAACAACTTAAAAGTTATGCTCCTTGGGTAAAACAACGGATCATAATAGAATTTAAAACAGAAAATGAGCTTGCACAGCAATGTGCAGATCTTTTTAGAGGCTTTTCTGAAATTGAGAAAGGTTATTTAGGATTGAAAAAAGAGGATCGGGCAACCCCTGCGGCAGCATTGTCTTGTATCTTAAAGCAACCCGAAATAGAGGGTCGAATCGCGTTATATGGTGCTGGTGAACAAGGGTTATTACAAGAAATCATGCCATACCGGGAAGCTGATAATGGCAATGCAACACAAATCAATTTAAAAGAACGAATGCCGAGAATTCTCGGCAATTGGTTGTATACCTCTATTCTGAGATTTCCGGGCATTTTAGTTAACAAAACTGCGGCTGCGAGCTACCTGAATATAAGTATAAAAGATTTCAACAGACCAGAAGTGCAAAAATTATTCGTTAGAACAAAATATAAAGGGCCTTTTTTCAAGTTATCAAACTGGTGGTGGAGGCATCAGTTGGATAATATTTTATTCAAAAACAATTGTGAAGATGGATTGGAATATACGAAATTTAAAAATATTGGTGTTAAAGTAAAACCCTGTTATGATCCGAAAACAAAAAAACGTGCAGGTTATTACTGCATGGTTACAAAGCAGCCACTAAGTGACGAAAATTCGAAAAGCAATATTAGCTGGTTTCCCGGAGGCGCTGATCTTGCTCGCATTCGTTTAGATAAATTCAATGAGATAGCGCCTTGGATAGGGCTGTATTAAAAAATGAGTCGAAAAAGAAAAGATTACAAAGAACTGTATAAAAGTTTTTACACCGCATTTTGTCTCGTAGCCACACCAAATCGCTATTTTCCGTTTAATTTAGAATTCAATAGCCGTAAAGTGAAAAACTCTAATCTTATAGAGGTTTCGCTCAAAAAACCAATTTTATTACTGAAGTTTCGCAGTTAAAATTCAAGGCCAAGAAAGGGATAATTTTTTGAAATTACAAGGAAAATAATTGAAAGGCGGCCCTGATTTTAGTATATGAGACATCATCAAACACCTAAATACTAAAGA
>Ga0209457_1000068_pt1 | contig 41846 bp, 27 predicted proteins | sample WorMetHEROISLAND_5_FD_187410 | JGI IMG/M metagenome (GOLD analysis project Ga0209457, IMG submission 187410) | Marine gutless worms symbiont microbial communities from Max Planck institute for Marine Microbiology, Germany - Olavius sp. 5 HERON... ... | reverse complement strand
GCCGGGGGACGCGGAGTCGGCCGGGGCGCCGGCTGCGGAGTCGGCCGCGGCGCCGGCCGCGGAATCGGCTGGGAAGTCGGCCGGGGCGCCGGCCGCGGAATCGGCTGGGAAGTCGGCCGGGGCGTCAGGCATGGGCGCTCTCCGTGGCTCGGGTGACCCGGTTCTGGATCAAGGTGATGACCAGCAGGATGATGAACACGACGACGGCGAAGGCCGACGCCGCCCCGTAGAGTCGGTTGTCGGCGACGAGCTTGTAGGCCTGGGTCACCAGGATCTCGGTCATGCCGAGCGGCCCGCCTTCGGAGATGAAGAAGATGACGTTGAACTGGTTGAAGGTCCAGATGAACCCGATCATCACGGCGGGGACCATCGCCGGGCGCAGCAGGGGCAGAGTCACCCGCCTGAAGCGCTGCCTGCGGGACGCCCCGTCGATGTCCGCCGCCTCATACAGCTCCTTCGGGATGGACTGGAGGGCGCCGGTGGCGACGACCATCATGAACGGCCACCCGAGCCAGGTGTTGGCGATCAACACAGCGAAGAAGGCGAGGGGCAGCCAGGAGAGGCCCGCCACGTCGAAGGGCGGGGCCTGATCGGTGAGCCAGCCGGTCTCCAAACCGAGGAGTTGGTTGATGGCGCCGAACGTCGGGTCGTACATGTTGCGCCAGGTGAGGGCGGAGATGTAGGCCGGGAGGGCCCACGGGATGATGTAGAGGGCGCGGTAGATCCTGCGGCCGATGACGCGCTCGCGGTTGAGGATCATTGCTATCCCGATGCCGAGGGAGACGTGGAGGGTGACGTTCACCGCGGCCCAGACGAAGGTGAAGAGGAGGAGCCTGGTGAAGTTGTAGTTGGGGATGTTCAGGTCGGACTCGATGATCCGGACGTAGTTGTCGAGGCCGACCGCCTCGGGGGTGTACTGCTCCCAGGTCTCGGAGTTGAAGATGTTGAAGCGGAGGTGCTCGGCGCGGAAGTCGGTGAACGACATCCAGAGCTGGAAGAGCTGGGGGAAGACTGAGATGAGCAGCATCACCAGCCCGGCCGGGAAGATGTAGGCGTACGCCCGGGCCGTCTCCTTGGCCCTCTCCCGGAACCTGCTCCTCGGCTTCGGTTGTATGTCGGTCGGTCGGCCCGCGCCGCTCACTCCAGCTCCTTCCCGCCGCCCGCTTGAAGCCGCCGCTCGGAGGCGGGAGGAGGAGAACCCACCTCCGAGTCGCGGCGGTTAAAGGCTCGGCGCCCGGCCGTTAGGGGCACTCACCCGCTTCGACCGCGGAGTTGATGGTCTCCGCCGCCTCGGCCAAGGCGTCCTCGGCTGAGGAGGACCCGCCGAAGTAGGCTTGGAGGGCCGTTTCCATGTTCGCCCAGTAGCAGCCGCCGTGACGGGGCTGGGCGATGCCTCCGCTCTGGAAGGCGGCGAGAGCCTGAGCTTGGATGTCGCCCTCGACTTGGAGGCCGTCGACCGCGGGGATGTGCCCGGCCTTGTCGGGGTTGGCCAGGATGGCCTGGGCCTCGGGGGAGAGGAAGTACTCCACGAAGGCGGCGGAGGCGGTGAGCTTGTCGTCGACCGTGTTGGCGCCGATGTAGATCGACTCGGTCTGGACGACGCCGGAGAGGGCGCCGGACTCGGTCATCGGCCACGGGTCGATTGCCAGGTTCTCGGCGCCGATCGCCTCGGCGAGGCCGGAGGCGTTCCATGTGCCGTCGATGATGACCGAGGTCATGCCCTGCTTGAAGGTGTCGACGTCGTTGTCGTTGTTGTACTCGCCCGCAACCCCGGGGAAGGAGTCGATCAGCTCCAGCCAGCAGACACCCTCAGGCGTGTTGAAGGCGGCGGTCCCGTCGGCGTTGGCGATCATGCCGCCGCAGGCCTCCGAGAGGTGGGCCATGACGAAGAAGTAGCCGCGCTCCAAGCTGGCGTCGCCTGCGTCGATGATGTCGTCGAGCGAGGCGGGCGGGTCGGCCATGAGGGCCTTGTTGCGGAACATGACGACGCCTTTGAGGGTCTGGGGCAGACCGACCAGCACACCGTCGTAGGTGACGGCGTCCACGGCCGAGTCGACCAGCCCGTCGACGACTTCGGAGGAGATGAGGCCGCTCATGTCGTAGATCAGGTTGGCTTCGAGGTAGCTGGGCCCGCGGTCGCTGGCGTCGATGAGGATGTCCGGCCCCTCGCCGGCGCCCAGCTCGGTCGTGGCCTTGTTCTGGATGTCCTCGTGGGGGATGAACAGGGTCTCAATCGTCACTTCGGGGTACATGGCGTTGAAGCCGGCGAGCACCTCGTTGAGGCTCTCGATCTCGAGGTCTTTCCACGAATGCCACAGGGTGATGGCGGTCGCGGCGGGCACGGGCATCGGCTCGGTGGCGCCGGGGCCGGCCTCCGTGGTCGTCGCCGAGGGCTCGGCCTCTGTCGTCTCGGCGGGGTCGTCTTCCGCCGACCCGCAGGCGGCGCCCGCCAGAGCCGCGACGAGGGCCGCGCTCAGCAGACGTGTTCTTCCCAGTTTGCGCACTTGAGTGTCCTCCTTGAGGTCGTTGAGTTCGATGGGGGCGAATGTAGCGGCCTTCGCCGGGGCGATGCAAACGGTTGCATCACCCCCCGCCCCATCACCCCCCCAAACCGGTTTCCTAATGCTCTGGATTCGGTATACCGTAGTTTGTGCATTGAGAATCGCCCCGCGGGCAGACCGGCGGGGGCGAGGTCGGAAGGGGCGCTCAAGCCGTGCGGCCGACCGCCGATCGAGTCGCTGTCGCCCATCTTCGATAGCCTGGGCGCCCACATGAGCCGCCGTCTCTTCCCCCAGAACGTGATCGCCATGATCTGGGACTTCGACAAGACGTTGATCCCCGAGAACATGCAGGGACCGCTGTTCCGGCACTTCGACATCGACGAAGACGATTTCTGGGAGGAGGTCAACGGCCTCGAGGGTTTCTACCGCGCCCACGGGTCGGACCTGATCCAGAGCGACCACCTCTACCTGCACCACATCCTCAGCTATGTGCGGGAAGGGCGGATGCCCGGCCTGACCAACACCCTGCTCAGGGAGGTCGGCGCAGGGCTGGGCTTCTACGAAGGCATGCCCGACTTCTTGGAGTCGGTCCGCAAGACCGTGCCCGCCGAGCCCCGGTTCGCCGAGCACCAGATCACTCTCGAGCACTACATCGTGTCCACGGGGCTCCGCCAGATGATCCTCGGGTCGGCGGTGGCGCCGTTCGTCGACGGCGTGTGGGCCTGCGAGTACACCGAGCTGACGGCGCCGCCCGGCTACACCGGCGAGCAGGACCGTCTGTTTCCCCCCGAGGGGGGCATCCGGCAGCTCATCTACACCATCGACAACACGTCGAAGACCCGGGCCGTGTTCGAGATCAACAAGGGGGCCAACACCAGCCCGTCGATCGACGTCAACGCCAAGATGGCCCACGCCGACCGCCGGGTCCCGTTCCAGAACATGATCTATGTGGCCGACGGGCCGTCGGACGTGCCGGTGTTCTCCGTCGTGCAGGCCAACGGCGGCCGCACCTACGCCGTCTACCGCCCCGGGTCGCCCAACGAGTTGGGCCAGGCGGCGCGGCTGCTGGAGCAGGGACGGGTCGACGCCTTCGGCGAGGCGGACTACTCAGACGGGTCGCACACCGCGATGTGGCTCACACACGCCGTCGAGACGATCGCCGAGCGGATCGTGCGAGACCGGGCCGAGGCCCTCAGCGACCGCATGGGCCCGCCGCCGCGTCACGTCGACTAGCGGGCCGTCGCTCAAATGACGACCGGGCGAGTTACGCTCGCCCGCTCGTCAGGGGCCATTCTCAATGCACAAACTGCGGTATAGGCGAATCCAGAGCATTAGGAAACCGGATCGAAGGGGCGTTATATGTGCGACATGTCGCTGGGTCGGCGGCTTCTGCTTGCGGCGGCCGGGGCAATCTCCTATAGTGCCGCAGATCACCCGACGCGGGGTGGAGCAGTCTGGTAGCTCGTCGGGCTCATAACCCGAAGGTCGGAGGTTCAAATCCTCCCCCCGCTACCACATCACACGGGCCACAGCCCTCTCCGGGCTGGCCGACGCGGCCCCCCACGGTCGGCGCAAGCCGCGGCCGAGGCGGGCGAAGCGAGGATGAACAGATGACCCATCGGGCCGACGAACCGAGCCGCGCCGGGCTTCTCGGCGCAACCCCCTTCCCCTGCGCGCCCCCATCCCGCATACTGGAAACGCACTTCCCCGCTCGTCGGGAGGGGAAGACGGTTTGCTTCGCTCAGGTGTCGGCTTCGATGCGTCTCATTGGCGGCTCCGGCCAGTGAACGCCGCCGAGCTTCTGGAGTCGCTCGTCGCCCGGGGCATCGCCCGCGAGATCAAGGCCGACGCCAGCGCGGTGCGGGCGGTTGTGGTGTCGAAGGTCGAGCTGGCGGCGGCCGAACAGGCGAACGACCGGTATCTCAGGGCCCGCTGGAGAGAGCGGGTGGGGAGCGCGAGCGTGCCCTACCTGCTGGTAGCCGATCACCCGGAGGGGGACGGCTTGGTGGCGGCCCTCGGCCCCAGGAAGGCCGGCTCGCCGATCAGGTTGTTGAGCGCCGAGTCGCTCTCCGACGTCTTTGAGAGCGCCGCCGGGCTCAACTCCCTCAACGCGGCCCGCCATGTGGCCCGCGAGATCGACAGGCTCGACCAGTCAGGCATCGCCGGGCTGAAGGTCAGAGGCCTGCTCACTATGCACACGTTGGATGTCCGGCTGAGAGCGGACCGCGGCCGTTGGGAAGCGGCCTCGGCTTTGGTCGAGTCGGTGGTGTCGGCCGACTACTGGCGCGCGGTGCTCACCGAGCTTGGATACGAGTTGGGCGAGCGAGGCGACCCTCGGCGAGGTATCCCGCGCCGCGGATGGCTTGCCCAACACAACGGTGAGCCGGTCGCCGTCATCCACCCGAAGGCGAGCCCTGATGAGTTCGCCAGGCTCAACGCCGACGGCCGCCCGCCGGAGGGTGTGCTCGCCGGAGACTGTCGCGCCGAAGGCGCCCGGTACGGTCTCATCGCCCACCGCGGCCTGTTCCGGCTGTTCGACGCCGGACGCGACGGGTCGACTTCCGAGTGGTTGGACATCGACGCCGAGCTGTTGTCCGACGACGACCGTCCGTTCCTGGCGTTGCTGGCGCCGGAATACCTGGCGGAAGGCGGGCTGGCCAGGCTCCAAGCCGAGGCTCAAGCCTTCGGCGCCGAGCTGCGCAAACGCCTCGACCGGACCATCCGTGAGAGCGCCCTGCCCGGCCCTCGCCGCAGGCGTCGACCGGTGGGCCGCCGAGCAAGGCATCGACACGGCAAACGACAACGAACGGCTGGAGCTTGAGCGCGCTTCGCTGACGCTCCTGTTCAGGCTCCTGTTCATCCTCTACGCAGAGGGTTCGGGGTTCCTCCCCATGAGCAACCACGACTATCGCCGGGGGTCGTTGTCGTCGCTGGTCGACGAGGCGGAACGAAACATGGACATGCTGAGCGTCGAGTCGACCGGTTTGTGGGGGCGGTCCGTCCTTCTTGTGAGGGCGATGCGGTCCGGCAACCCGGCTTGGGAGGTTCCCGCATACAACGGCGCTCTCTTCGCCGACCGCGGTTTCGACGGGGCCGAGACCTTGGAGCGCCTCGAGCTCGCCGACCCCGACTTCGCCCGCGTCCTCACCGCGGTCGGCCACGACCCCGCCACCGGTCGCGGCGTCGACTACTCGACTCTCGAGATCGGCCATCTCGGCCACATCTACGAGGCTCTGCTCAGCCTCCGGCTCTCCGTCGCCGACAGACCTCTCCGCTACGACGCCGCCGCTGATCGGTACCGGTCGACGGAGACCGACGGGAGTCGGCCGACGGAGGCCGAGCCCGACATCGACACCGGAGAGCTGTTGTGGTTGACCAACGAGGGGGGGCGCAAGTCGGGCGGCGTCTACTACACCCGCGCTGAGCTGGTCAAACACATCGTCGACCGCTCGGTGCTCCCGTCCTTCGAGCGGCATCTCGGCCAGGTCGCCGAGACGGCCGCAGTCAATCCCGAGGGGGCCGCCGCTCAGCTCCTCGAGTTCACTGTGCTCGACCCGGCGTGCGGAAGCGCCCACTTCCTCGTCCAAGTGGTGGAGGCGCTGGCGAACCGCACGGTCTTGTTCTTGGCGGAGACTCCGCTCCCCGACATCGCCGAGAGGATCGCCCAACTTCGCGCCGGGGCCGCCCCGGGCGTGGCTATCGACGACGTGTCGCTCCTCCGTCGGTTGCTGTTGAAACACTGCGTCTTCGGCGTCGACGTGAGCCCGATGGGCGCCGAGGTCGCCGCCATGTCGCTCTGGCTCGGGTCGTTTGTCCCGGGCCTGTCGCTGGCGTATCTGGGCAGGAACGTTGTGGTCGGCAACTCGCTCATCGGCGTCGCCGACCCAGCCGCAGTGGGCGACGTCGGAGGTTTCTTCGACGCCGAGCTCCGCGCGGCTTTCGCCGACGCCACTCGGGCCGTCGCCGAGTTGGCCGATATCCACGACCGGACACCGGACGAGTACGCGGAGAGCGAGAAGGCCGACGTCGAGGCCCGTGTCGCCGTCGAGGGGTTGGGTCGGCTCTTCGACCTCTGGACCGCCGAAGGGTTCGGTCTCGTCGGGGCGCGTCAAGCGGTGGAGCTTCACGGGTCGAGCATCATCGACGGAGGCACCGACAGTGACACCGCGTTGTTGGTCGAGGAGGCCGAGAGGCTGGGAGAGAGGCATCGTTTCCTCCATTGGCCGTTGGCGTTCCCCCAGGTGTTCTCCGGCAACCGGCCCGGGTTCGACGTGGTGGTGGGTAACCCTCCGTGGGAGCAGGTCGTCGTCGAGCGACTCCCCTTCCTGGCGCTCCATCAACCCGGGTTGCGAAGTCTTCCTGAAACCGAGCGGGAACAGGCGATCAGTGAGCTTCTGACCCGCCGCCCGGAGCTCGAGACGCTCTTGGAGGAGAATCGGGAGCAGTCGCGTTTGGAACGCGAGTCCTTGAAGACGGGCGAGTACGAGTCGATGGCCGGTGACCCCGACCTCTACAAGTACTTCTGTCAACGTTACGCCCGTCTCGTCAGCGAAGGGGGCCGTCTCGGTGTTGTGTTGCCGAGGACCGCTTTTGTCAACAAAGGCTCGGAGGGGTTCCGTGAGTGGCTGTTTACGACGATCACCACACGCCGGGTCGACTTCCTGTTGAACACTGGACGATGGGCATTTGATTCTGAACCCCGGTACACGGTCGCTCTGGTCGGGGCGGAACGGGCCGCCCCCTCGGACGGCCACATGGTGGAAGTAGCGGGCACGGCGTCGTCGCTCGAGAAGTGGGAGCGGCAATCCTCCCGCGACGGTCTTCGCCTCTCATCGGGGGCCTTCGGGCCGGGATGGATCACACCTCGGCTCAGGTCGCAGGAAGAGGCCGACGTGCTCGCCAAGACACGGGCCGGGTCGCCGTTCCCCACCGGCTCGGGCGGCCGATGGCGCTGTTTCCCGGTGGCCGAGCTCCACGAGACGAACGACAGGCGCCTTTGGGCGGGCAGCGAGGAGGGTCGCCCCCTGTGGAAAGGTGAGAGCTTCGACCAGTACCACCCCCACGGCGCCGCAGCCCGGGTGTGCCCCGAGTCGGACGAGGTACTGCGGAAGGTCAGCAAACTGAGACCAGGCTCGGGTTCGATGCTGGCAAGCCAGATCCCGGTTGAGGAGCGTCGTGAGGCCGTCGTCGCCGAACTGGAGCGGGCGAGAGTGACTTTCCGCGGCGTGTGTCGCTCTACAGACAGCAGAACCGTCATCGCCTGTCTCGCCCCACCCAAGGTCTTCCTCGCCAACTCTGCGCCATACCTCACCTTCGTCGAAGGCGACACGCAGACACAGGCTGCGTGTCTCGCGATCATGAACAGCCTCCCCTTCGACTGGCGGGCGCGGCGTTTCGTCGAGAACAATCTCAACTTCTTCCTACTCGAAGGCCTTGTTACACCCGACCTCGACGACGACGACTTCAGCGAAGTCGTCAAGGCGGCCGGGCGGCTCTCCGCCGTCGACGAGCGTTTCGGCGACTTCGCCCGAGCGGTCGGCGTTGAGGTCGGCCCGCTCGACGAGGCCGAGCGAACAAGGCTGCGAGTCGAGATCGACGCTCGCGTTGCTCGGAGCTGGCGCCTGAGCGCCGACGACCTCAATATCATGTTCTCCGACTTCACGGCCAACGCCGTGCCGGAGGCCAACCGTTCCGCTCTCATCGCCAGACTCGAGGAGCTCGGCTGATGCCCGGCCACCCCTACCTGCTTGACAACCTCGGAGACGACACTCGCCACGACGCGGGGCTGGCCTACCTCGTCGGAGACATCCCGCCCGGCCACGACCTCTCGGTCGCCGTCGGTTATGTCAACCTCGACGGGTTGCATCACCTTGCTCTGGCGGTCGAGACGAACGGAGGGTGCGTCTCCTGCTCGGGGCCGAGCCCCACCCGGGTCTGGGCGCCCAGCTCCCGACACCGCTGTTCGATCGGGCAATCGCGGGACTGGCGGAGGATCGGGATCTCTCCCGTTTCCCGCCCAGCAGAGCCGCGGAAGGCCTTGCGGCGGTTGAGTCATGGCTGAAGCGGCCCCGAGTGGAGGTTCGCCGATATGTCGACCGGTTCCTCCACGCCAAGGCCTACCTGTTCGGCGACGGCGACGACGCTCGGGCCGCGCTCGTCACATCCGCCAACCTGACCAGGGCCGGGTTGTCGGCGAATCTCGAGCTCGGCCTTGTCCATTACGACCAGGCGACGGCGGACCTCGCCGTCGCCTGGTTCGACGGGTTGTGGGAGCAGGCTGAGGAGTACAAGGAAGACCTGTTGGGGCTCCTCTTCCCCGACCCGGGTCTGATCGACCCCCACACCGTCCACATGAGGACTCTGCTCGAGCTCTTCGGCGACCAGATCGGTCAGCCCGAGGAGCGATCGCTCCACCATGTGGAGCTTGCCGATTTCCAGCGCGACGGGCTCAACCGGGCGTTGAGCATCGTCGAGAGCCACGGCGGTGTCATCTACGCCGACGGAGTGGGGACCGGCAAGACCGAGATCGGCCTCGCCTTTATCGAGGAGTACGCTCTCCGTCGCGGGAACCAAACCCTTGTTGTCGTCCCGGCGCAGCTCAGGGAGTACTGGAGCGAGCGGATCAAGCGGACGGACCTCCCAGCCCAGGTGGTCAGCTTCCAGCAGCTCGCCTCCGACGAGCAGTTGGCGCCCGACGCGAAGCGTCGCGGCCGACACCTCACATACCACAAAGACTTCTACCGCCTGATTGTCGTCGACGAAGGGCACACCCTCCGCACCCCCGACACAACCTGGCACAAGGCCATGTCACGGCTTCTCGGCGGCGAGCACAAAGACCTTGTGCTTCTCACCGCCACCCCCATCAACAACGGCTTGTGGGATCTCTACCACTTGGTGATGACCTTCGCCGGGCACGACCGGGCTTTCGCGCACGACATCCCGTCGTTGCGTGATCTCTTTGTCACGGCGGGCGTCAATGCGCGCGACCCGGAGAACCTGAATCCCGATATCCTCTTCCCGCTCGTCGACAAGGTGAGTGTGCGCCGCGACCGCAGATTCATCAAGGAGAATTACCCGAGGGCGACGTTCCCCGACGGCACACCCGTCAGTTTCCCCGAGCCCGTCATGCGGACAAAGCGTTACGACCTCGACGAGGCTTATCCCGGCGTCGTGTCCGAGATCGCGGGCGCCATCTCCGAGCTCAAGATGGCGCGCTACCGGCCAAGCGCATACATGCTTAACGAGGAGGGTAGCCGCACGGAGGAGAAGCTTGGCGGGTTGCTCCAGTCCGCTATCCTCAAGCGATTCGAGTCATGCTGGAAGGCGTGCCTACACACGGTGACTCGTATGCTCCGCGCCCACAACGCTTTTCTCGAAGCGTGGGACCAGGGAAAGGTACTCGGCCGCGACGCGCTCAGTGAGGCGGCCCAGACCGACGTCGACGAGGCCGGTTTGGCTGAGTGGGTTCTGGAGACCCTCTACGATGACCCGGTCTCAGATAGCGACTTGTTGTCAGACGACGACTCGCGCCCGACCGATGAGTTTGACCCGTCGTATCAGGACGATGTCACCTCCGACCGGAACCTGCTCCTGAAGGTGGAGAACCGGCTGAAGCAGCTCAGAACCGAAGACGACCCCAAGCTCGCTCTGCTCCGTCGCCTCATCGAGGAGTCCCAGTCGGAGAAGATCGCCATCTTCTCCACGTTCGCCGACACCGTTCGTTACCTCGATGAGCACCTGCCGAGGCTTGTGGACGGTCGAAAGCGAGTGACCGTCGTCGGCGCCGACACCAACCCGGACGAGCGGACCGAGCTGTTGGCCCGCTTCTGTCCCGAGACGGTTGTTCGCCCCGGCTACGAGCCGCCGGACGGCGAAGTCGACTTGCTGCTCGCCAACGACGTGTTGTCCGAAGGTCAGAACCTTCAACAGGCGGCTGCTGTGATCAGCTACGACATGCCTTGGAACCCGCAACGAGTGGTGCAACGCAACGGCCGGGTCATCCGCTTGAAGAGCCACCACAAGAAGGTCTTTCTCACCACCATGCTCCCCGAGTTGAAAGGCCTCGAGGCGATCCTCAAGCTCGAGACGACGATCCGAAGGAAAGTCGTCGCCGCCCGCCCCTACGGCATGGAGACCGACGTGATCGAAGGGGTCGACGAGGAGATCAGGTCGTACACGCGCAGGCTGGCCGACGGAGACGCCTCACTGCTCGACGAGACCGACCCCACCGACGGCTTGCACGCCTTCGGCGGTGAGGCGGGGCTATTCGACTTGAGCCGGGCCGCCAGAGAAGGCGAGATCGAACGCCTGCAACAGCTCCCGTGGGGGATAGGCGCCGCCTTCGAGCAGGCCGACGGTGTCCCGTCCGTCGGTCCGCCCGGGATCTTCTTCACCTGCCGGACCAAGACCGGCGAGGTGTACTGGCGACATGTGGTCGCCAAATCGCACCGGCGAGCCGCCGACGACGACGGCGTGGTGGCCGAGCTGGCGACCATCCTCCGCGTGATCAACCCCGGCAACGCTCGCGGAGTGGAGCGACCCCCGATCGACCTGGAAGATGCCTGGGAGGTCGCCGTGCAGTCGATCTGCGAGGAGCACAACAACCTTGTGGAGTCGCAATCCTCCGATGAGCCGGTTGGGAAGAACCAGGACTGGGCGCTCAACGTGCTTCGGGACGAGACCGTCCCGCTCCCCGACGGCGGCGTGGAAGCTGAGGAGGCCTTGCGGGCGGCTCGAAGCATGGCTGTGAGAGAGGCGTTGGGCAAGATCAGAACCGACACCGAAGGCGGGTCAACGACCCGGGCGGCGGCGGCGATCAGGATCGTCGAGGCGGTTAAGTGGTACGGGCTACGTCGCGTCGAACCTCCCCCGCCCCTCGAGCCGATCACGAGCGCCGACGTCGGCGTCGTGTGCTGGATGGCCGTCCTGCCGGCGCCGCAAGACTGATCATGTGGCGGGACTAACCCGGCCACAGGTCGGCTGTCGCCGGATGAGGTCGGCCCTGTAGGCGGCGACGCCGCCACCGGCAGGCTCGCTCAGGCTGGGCCCGACGAGTCGTCGAGCTCCAATCTCATGAACGGGCGGGTCTCGCTGCGACGGGCCGCCTCCTCGAAGCCGCACGACCGGAACATCGAGGCGAACCCCATCCACGACCAGAATTCGGGGGCTCCGCCGTCGCGCGGCTCAACCGGGTAGCCCTCCACCAGCTCGGCGCCCTGTTCCCCGGCGTACTCGACGGCCGCCCGAAGAAGCTCGCCTGCCACCCCCTGACGACGGTGCTTCTTCGGGACGACGAAACATGTGACGCCCCACGCCCTCCGGTCGTCGAGCGGCTTGGTGACTCGGGAGCGGCCGAGCCGCCCGTACTGCTCGCGGGGACCGACCTGGACCCATCCGACGGGAACGCCGTCGCGGTAGCCGATCAACCCGGGAGGCGGGCCGGCGTCGATGATCTCCTTCATCATCGCTTGGCGCTCCTCGCCCTCGCTCTCGCCGAACTCGCTGCTCTTCAGGCGGTACCACATGCACCAGCAGCCGCCGTCTCCCCCGCTCGGCCCCATCACCGCGAGGAAGTCTTCCCACGTCTCGGGCGTGACCGGCCTCCACTCCATAGGCTCGAGCCTAGGCGGGCCTCCTCCCACCCTGGGCCAAACCCGAGATCCGGTTTCCTAATGCTCTGGATTCGGTATGCCGAAGTTTGTGCATTGAGAATCGGCCCGGCTCGTGCGCGACCGCCTACGCTGAGCCGCCCGCCACACACGGAGACATGACACCCACCGACCGCGCTGTCGAAGCCCTCCGCCGCTCGCACCGGATCATGGTCTTCAGCGGGGCGGGCCTGGGCACCGAGTCGGGAATCCCCGACTTCCGCGGCCCCGACGGCGTCTGGACCAAGGTCGACCCCGCGGAGTTCACCATCGACCGTTACATGGCGAGCCGGAGCACCCGGGCCCGGCGATGGCGCATGCACCTCGAAGGCGCCCTTTGGGGCGCCCGGTCGGGGGCGCAGCCGAACTCCGGCCACGAGGCCGTCGCCCGACTCAGCCGCGCCGGGAGGTTGGCCGGCGTCGTCACCCAGAACGTCGACGGGCTCCACCGGGCCTCCGGCCTCGACGACGGTCTCGTCGCCGAGCTCCACGGCAACGCCCGAAACGCCCACTGCATGTCATGTGAGAGCCGATGGGCCATCGACGCCGTGCTCAAGCGGGTCGAGGCCGGGGACGACGACCCCCGCTGCCCCGCGTGCGGCGGCATCATCAAGACCGACACGATCATGTTCGGCGAGATGCTGCCCGAGGGGGAGGTGAGCAAGGCGGGCGTCTTCCTGGCGATGTGTGACTCGGTGCTGGTGCTCGGCTCCACCGTCTCCGTGTGGCCCGCCGCCGACGTGGTCCTTCGCGCCGCCCATCAAGGCAAACCCATCGTCATCATCAACAAGGGCCCCACCGACGCCGACGGCATCGCCGCCGTGAAGATCGACTCGGGCATCGGAGACGTCCTCCCCGAGATCGTCGACCGGCTGCTTGACGACTAGTCGCTATCGCCGATTTGTTGGGCCGGTTGGGTCGGGCGCGCCGCCCGCGCGTCGTTTCTCATTGCACAAACACGGAACACGCGGGCTCGCTTCGCGAGCCCGTATGCAGTCAGCCGGTATTGGCCTAGGAAACCAGATCTGGATTCAGCGGACGTAGGCGGCGAGGGTCTTGCTCACCGACTCCGACACCGCCGCCGTCCCCCCGGCGATGATGATCCGCTCAGGCGCCAAGCGACGCAACTCTCTCGCCGTCGTCGCGGGAACCGCCGTGCTCGAGACGAGCAGCAGCGGGCCGTCCAAAGCAGCCGCTGCCGCCCCGGCCGCCAGCGCGTCGGGGAAGTCGCCGCCTGACGCCACATAGACCAGAGGGACGTCAACGCCGTACGCGCTCATCGACAACATCACCGCGGTCCCGTGCCGGTCGCCGCCCGCCTGACGCCTCACCGACCCCGACGTGAACTTCGCCAGAGCCGACTCCACCGCGGTCGACACCGCGCCCGTCCCGCCGACGACAACAACCTGCCCCGGGGCCAGCCGCCTCAACTCCGAAGCCGTGACCGACGGCAGCCTGTCCTTCATCGTCAGCAGGATCGGCGAGTCGCTCTTGACGGCCGCCTGCGCCGCGGCGAGGCCGTCGGGGAAGTCCTCGCCCGTGGCCACATACGCCCTCCTCACCCCGGGCTGGAAGTGCGCGGCGGAGACGACCGCCGCCGTGGCGTACCGGTCGGCGCCCGCCTGACGAGTCACCGACCCCGCCGTGTACCGCTTCAGGGCCGCCTCCACAGCGGGCGACACCACGCTGGCGCCGCCCAAGACAACGATCCGGCCCGGCGCCAGTCGCCTCAACTCCGAAGCCGTGGCAGAAGGGACCTTGGTCGCCGTCACCAGGAGGATCGGGCCTGCGCCGCCCGAAGCGGCGCCCCCGGTGAGAGCGTCCGGAAAATCCTCACCCGTGGCGATGTAGGCGACGTCGACCCCTGGGCCGAACGCCGCTCTCGAGATCTCGGCCGCTGTGCCGTACCGATCCGCCCCAGCTCGCCGCTCCGGCGCCCCGGTGACGACAACTGTTGTTGTCGTGGTCGTGACCGCCCCGGCCTTCAGCACACAAGCCTCCGGGCCCTCGTCGACGAAGTCGCCGGCGATCTCCATGCCCTGCGAGTCGCCCCCAATCAGCGCCGCACCCCAGCCCGCGCCGCAGTTCGCCGAGTGCAGTATCCACCGTCGATGCGATGGCGACCTCATGAACGCGTCGAACACGTCATCACAAGGCTTCGACACGGAGAGAACGCCGATCACCGACGCGTTGTGATGCCCGTTGCCGCCCGCCGCGTTCAACTCGGCCGCCCTCTGCGCGACGCCGCTCGCCGTCGCCGACGGCACGGTGCCCAACCCAGCCTCCGCCCGCGTCTTCACCGTCAACTCCATCAACCGGGCGCGGCACTCGGCCAAGACGTCGGTCTGCGCCGCCGGCGATGGCGCCGCACTCAGCCCGCACACAGCAGCCGCAACCAGAACCAACCCGAGGCCAGCTCGACTCATCACAACACCTCCGGCGCCAATTGGAGCCCGACGAGAAGACAGCCGACCGCGCCCCGCCGACCGGCGGCGCCGCGCCCCGCAGCGGCCCGCCGATGACTTCCGAGGAAACGCGCGAAAGCCGGGCGCCCCGGGCGCCTCTCGGGGCCAGGAAATCTCCCACGGTCGCCGGCGATTCGGCGACTCGGCCGATCTCGGGAAGCAGCCAGGCCAAAGGCGCATCTCGGCGATCCGCCGTACATGGCGCACAGAGTAGGCGGCGACCACGACACTTCGTCGAGACGAGCCCGTTGACTTCGGGCCGCGGGCCGGCATAGGTTGGGTCTTGTAGCCGTCTTGTCCTCCGTTCACAGCGGAGGACGGAGGAGAGAAGACGGTTGAGGCCGGCCCCGACAGGGGCCGGTCTTCTCGCGTATGGGGGTGCTCGGGTCGATCCGGCATCGCCGGGCATCCCCCCACTTGAAGGACCGGCCGACGGTGGGAAGCGAGAACGGGAGGCGGCGATGCGTATGGGAAGGTCGAGGCGGAGGCTGTTGCTCGCCGCGGCGGCCGGGGCGTTGATGGTGATCGGCGCGGGAATCGCCTACGCCGCGCTCGTGGGCAGAGCCGTGGGGGCCGCCCCCGGCGCGACGATGGACGGGTGGCGCTCACGAGACGGCTGGGGCGCCTACGCGTTCGACATGGCGACGAGACGGCCGGTGGCCTCGGGCGGGGCGCTGGCCTGGTGCCTCGACCACGGCCATGCGCCGCCCTCGAACGCGAGGACATGGACCGTCGCGCCGGCCAGGACCGCCATGGCGCGGACAGCGACCAACGGAGGCGGGACCATCACGAGCTTGCAGCTCGCCCAAGCAGGCTACGTCATCTCGAAGTGGGGTAAACCCCTCTCCGCGCCCTACTCGACAGCGGAGGAGGAGACGGCGGCGGCGATCATGCTAGCGACCTATGACCTTGTCGACACGCCATGGCCGACCAAGACCGGGGCGCCTCTCGATGCGACCACGCTGACCGCAGGGGCGTTCGGCGGCTGGAGCGGATACGACGTGTCGCGGGTGATCACCCTGGCCCGCCGGATGGTGACCGAGGCGACGGCCAACGCAGCGGTGGGCAACCCGGCCCTCAGACAGGAGTGGACCGACCCCGCCGACGGGGTGGGCGACGCGTTCAGTTGGAGGGTGCGCCTCGTCAACGGCGCGGACGGCGGGATGGCCGGGTTCCCGGTGACGGTGACGCACACCGTGAAGCGGCCCGGGTCGGTGACGTTCACCACGCCGCTCAAGGGGACGACCGACGCCTCCGGGTACTTCACGGTGAGCGGAAGAATGACCGAACGCACAGATCTCACCCTGAACGCGGCGGTCGCCGACGTGCCGAAGGGATCGGCGTTGATGGCGACCGACCCCCGTTTCTCCGCGTCCAACACCAAGAAGTCGCAGCGCCTCATCATGGCCGACACAACCAGCTTGAGCGCGTCCAGCGACGTTGAGGTCATCGAAACCGACCCCCAGGTCTCAACGAGCGCGACGCCGGGAGTCGTCGACGGCGGCGACCAAGTGACCGAGACAGTGACCGTGACCGAAGTCGGCGGCGGCGGCGATTTGAGCCTCGGGATGTACGGCCCGTTCACCAGTGCGCCGGGGGCAGCGGATTGCGGGGGCGCCATGGCGGACTGGTGGCAGAGGCGGGTGACCTCCGACGGCGACGAGGTGTTCACGGTGACCGCTCCCATCAACCTGACCGGCCGACCAACCTGGTACACGTTCGACGCCGTCTACCGCCGCGACAGCGACGGCTACGAGGCGACACACGAATGCGGCATGCCGAGCGAGACGTTCGAAGTCAGGCCGACGCCGCCGACGGTGGACACCAACGTGACCACTCCCCTGCCCGACCGGACGGCGCGGGAGGGCCAGTCGGTGACCGAGACCGCCACGGTCGCCTATGTGGGGACGGGCGGCCAGATCGACATCGGGCTCTACGGCCCGTTCACCGGCCGGCCCGACGAGTCGTCGTGTGTCGCCGACGCACGCGCAGACAGCGCCTCGAAACGGGTGACCGCCGACGGGGACTACGACTTCAGGTTCACGCCGACGACACACATCAGAGACCGCATCTCTTGGTTCACCTTCGTCGCGACCTTCGACGGGGACAACCAGATGAGCGCCGCATCACCCTGCGGGGAGTCTTCGGAGACGTTCCAACTTCGGCCCAACCCGACGGTCGCCACCGAGGTCAAGACGGCCCAACCCGACCGAACGGCCCTTGAGGGCGAGGCGGTGACGGAGAAGGTGGCCGTGACCGGGGTGTTGGAGGGCGGCGAGATCAGCGTCGGGCTCTACGGCCCGTTCGACGCTCCCCCGGGCGAGAACTCATGTGTCGACTCGGCGAAGGAGGCCGGCGACTCGCGGCGGGTCGCCACCGACGGGACCTACCCGTTCACGTTCAACCCGGCGCCCGGCGTGAACGACCGGGTCGTCTGGTACACGCTCCGCGCCGTCTTCAACCGCGACGACGGCCAGACAGCCGGCCACCCCTGCGGCGAGGCGGTTGAGACGTTCCGGTGGAAACCCCTCCCCACCGCGGCGACGGAAGCGACCACGCAGGAAGGCGAGCGGGTGGCGGTGGAGGGCCAGCCGGTCACGGAGACGGTGAGGCTCACCGGTGTGTTGGATGGCGGCCGGCTCGACGTCGGCATGTACGGCCTGTTCGAGTCTGCCCCGGGCGAACACTCATGTGTCAACACGGCGAAGGCGGCCGGGACCTCGCGGCGGGTCGCCAGGGACGGGCGCCACCTGTTCACGTTCACCCCGATGCCCGGTGTGATCGACCGGGTCGTCTGGTACACGTTCCGCGCCGTCTTCTACCGCGACGACGGCCAGACGGCCAGCCACCCCTGCGGCGAGACGGTGGAGACGTTCCGGTGGCGGCCCCTCCCCCGACTTTCCACCAGGGCCGTCACCGCAGAGCCCAACCGGGTCGTGTTCGAGAACCAGTCGGTGTCCGACGAGGTGGCGGTCACCGGCGTGTTGGAGGGCGGAGACATCAGCATCGGCGTGTACGGCCCGTTCGAGGCGCCGCCCGGCGAGGACTCATGCACCGATGCAACACGGGTCGCCGCAGACTCCCGGCGAGTCACCAGCGACGGGACCTACCGCTTCAAGTTCAAACCCGAGCCGGGGGTGATCGACCGGGTGCAGTGGTACACGTTCCAGGCGACCTTCGACCGGGACGACGGCAAGACCGCTAGCCACCCCTGCGGCGAGACGGTGGAGACGTTCCAGTGGCGGCCCCTCCCCCGACTCACCACCAGGGCCGTCACCGGAGCGCCCAACCGGGTCGTGTTCGAGAATCAGTCGGTGTCCGACGAGGTGGCAGTCACCGGCGTGTTGGAGGGCGGCGAGATCAGCATCGGCATGTACGGCCCGTTCGAGGCCCCGCCCGGCGAGAACTCATGCACCGATGCAACACGAGTCGCCGCAGACTCCCGGCGAGCATCGAAGGACGGGACCTACCGCTTCACGTTCACCCCCGAGCCGGGTGTGATCGACCGGGTGCTGTGGTACACGTTCCAGGCGACCTTCGACCGAGATGACGACCAGTCGGTCAGTCACGCCTGCAGCCAGAGGGTGGAGACGTACCAATGGCGGCCCCTTCCCCGACTCTCCACCAGGGCCGTCACCGGAGCGCCCAACCGGGTCGTGTTCGAGAACCAGTCGGTGTCCGACGACGTGGCGGTCACCGGCGTCTTGGAAGGCGGCGAGATCAGCATCGGCATGTACGGCCCGTTCGAGGCCCCGCCCCGCGAAGACTCATGTGTCGAGGCCGCCAGAGTCGCCGCAGACTCCCGGCGAGTCACAAAGGACGGGACCTACCGCTTCACCTTCAAACCCGAGCCGGGTGTGATCGACAGGGTGCAGTGGTACACATTCCAAGCGACCTTCGACCGGGATGACGGCAAGACCGCCGGCCACCGGTGCGGTGAGACGGTGGAGACGTTCCAGTGGAGGCCCCTCCCCCGCCTCTCCACCAGGGCCGCCACACCAGAGCCCGGCCAGGTCGTGCTCGAGGACCAGTCGGCGACCGACGCGGTAGCGGTCACCGGAGTGTTGGAAGGCGGGGAGATCAGCATCGGCATGTACGGCCCCTTCGAGGCCCCGCCCGGCGAAGACTCATGTGTCGAAGCCGCCAGGGTCGCCGCAGACTCCCGGCGAGTCACGAAGGACGGGACCTACCGCTTCACCTTCAAACCCGAGCCGGATGTGGACGACCATGTCGTCTGGTACACGTTCCAGGCGACCTTCGACCGGGACGACGGCAAGACCGCCGGCCACCGGTGCGGCGAGACGGTCGAGACGTTCCAATGGAGACCCCTCCCCCGCCTCTCCACCAGGGCCGCCACAGGAGAGCCCGGCCAAGTCGTGTTCGAGGGCGGCGCCGCGACCGACGCGGTGACCGTCGTCGGCGTGTTGGAAGGCGGGAAGATCAGCATCGACATGTACGGCCCTTTCGAGGCCCCGCCCGGCGAAGACTCATGTGTCGAAGCCGCGAGGGTCGCCGCAGACTCCCGGCGAGTCGCCGAAGACGGGACCTACCGCTTCACGTTCACACCGGAACCCGCCGTGACGGGAGAAGCCGTCTGGTACACGTTCAGAGCCGTCTTCGACCGGGACGACGGCCAGACCGCCGGTCACCGGTGCGGCGAGATGGTCGAGACGTTCCAATGGAGGCCCCTCCCCCAAGTCGAGACCGAAGCCGACAGCCCTACCGGGCGGCGGGTGACCGTCGGGGAGAAGATCACCGAGACCCGCCGCGTCAAGTGGGTCGCCCCCGTCGCCGGCATGACCGCCGAGCTGACGACAAACGCCTACGGGCCGTTCCGGCGGCCGCCCACCGCCCGGTCGTGTGTCGCCGAGGCGCTTGCCGAGGCCTACCCGGTCGAGACGATCAACGCCGACGGCGCCTACGCAATAGAAGACGTCACCTTCGACGAAGCCGGCTGGTACACGTTCGTCGCCGCCGTCGCACGCGAGGACGGCGCAGCCGCCACCCACGCCTGCAGCCTCGAGGCCGAGACCGTCCTCGTCACACCCGAAGTCGAGTCGTACCTGCACGCCGAGACCGCCGCCGTCGGCGAGACGATGACGGAGACCATCACCGTGAGAGGCGTCGGCACCGACACGCCGGTCCGGGTCGTCATCAACGGGTACGGCCCCTTCGAGCAAGGCGCCGAGCTCGCCTGCGACCCCGAGCACCTCGCCGAGACGTTCACGTTCGATGCGGTCGGGCCGGGCGACCACTCCACCGGAGTCGCCTTCAACACGCCCGGCGTACACACGCTGGTGGGGACGGTCACCGTGCTCGACGACCACGGGGCGCCGACGGCCATCAGCGGGACCCACCCGTGCGGCCTGAGGACCGAGACAGCGTTGATCGGCAACCCCGCCATCCGGACGGACAAGACCAGCGGCCTCACCCTGATCGAGCCCGGCGAGAAGGTCGAATACCTCATCACGGTGGAGAACGCCGGCGACCTGCCGCTCCTCGACGTCCGGGCCCTCGACGTGATCCCCGAGGGGATCGCACCGGGCAGCGTCGCCCCCGGAGGCGAACGCGACGGGACCGTCGTCGACAGGGCCGTCGTCTGGGAGATCGGCGTGCTGGGAGTGGGCGAGAGCGTCGAACTCACAATGGCCGGTGCCGTTGAGCCGGCCCATGTCGGCGTCATCGAGAACACGGTCACAGTGACGTCCGCCACACCCAGGGTCAGCGTCGCCTCGGCGACCTGGCGAATCACCGTGCAAGAAGCCCTGCCCGCGACCGGCCTTCGCTCCGGCCCGGCGAAGATCGGGCTGATCCTGCTGCTCCTCGGCGCCGCAATCGTCGCCGTCCGATCCGCGAGACGAGCGGCCGGGTTGATCGTCGGGCGAGGCCCGGCGCGGCGCGGGCCCGGACGGCGCCGTCGAGGCCTAGCCGCGCTCGCCCGACCGCTGATCGCCGGGCCGCTGATCGCCGGGGCCGCCTCCGTGTTGGTGTTGTTGGGCGGTCATCAATGGTCGTTTGCCGCTTCCGACGGCGACCCGGTTGCGTGCGCCGAGGAAGCCGGCCTCTGGGACAAGGCCGACCCGACGCTCGGCATGAGCCACGGCAGCGAGCAGGCGATCGCAGACCGCGACCAGGCACGCGTGATGCGGTTCATCGCCGACGCATCGGGACCTTGCCGCGCCCTGCAGGCCGCCGTCACCGCATACATCGGGGCCGGATGGGAACGAGGCCACGCCGAGACCTCAGGCGCCGGGGTTGTGGTCACGGTCGCCGGGCCCGCAAACCCACCCACATCCGCCCCGTCGGCGACAACGGGGCTCACAACCCCGGCGCCTGCGACAACGACGACAAACGCTCCTACAACCACTACAGCCACGACGACAGCCGCCCCGACGACCACAACCCAGCCGCCAACGGCGACCGCTCCCCCGACAGCAACCGCTCCAACGACGACGGCGATCACAACACGGACAACACCGGGGACACCGACAAGACCGGAGACCCCCACACCGAAGACAGGGGCGGCCGCGCTCACCGCCCGAGGCGGCCCGCCGTGGGCGCGGACCGCAGCGAGGCCGGCGGCGACACAGCCCGAGACAACACAACCCGAGGCGGCAAACTCGCCGAGCACCGCCGCCGGAGGCGCCTCCAACGAGGCCCCGGCTTCAGTGAGAGTCCCCGCGGCCCCCGCGGCGTCGGGCAAGGAGGCGCCTCCGGCGGCGCCCACGACCAAGGCGGCAGGCGCCGCGCCCCACGATCAGCCGCAACGGTCGCGACCCCAAGAAGAGCAACCAGAAGCGGCAGACGGGCGCAGCGACCGGTCGGTGTGGGGCCCGGTGGCCCTCATCAGCATGGTCGTGGTGGCAAGCGGAGGGGTGTTGTGGCGGATGGGCAGGCCCCACGCGCCGAGCCGTCGGATAGGCGAAGAACCAGCCGACGACGGCACCGACGACGGCACCGACGACGCGTCGTGACCGCAGGCCCCGTCGCCCGGCCGCAGCGAACGGCGGCACTGGCTAGCATCGCGCTATGACCGACTTCACCCCCAACCTCGACGACATGAGGTTCACCCTGAACCACGTCGCCGACCTCGAGAACGTGTCCAAGCTCAACGGGTTCGGGCACGCCGACCCCGCCACGGTCTCCGCCCTCCTCGACGAGGCGGGACGGTTCATGGCCGAGGTGATGGCGCCGCTCAACCGCGTCGGGGACGAAGTGGGCGCCAAGCTCGGCGCCGACGGGGCCGTCGCCACCCCCGAAGGCTTCAAAGAAGCCTACGACAGCTACGTCGAAGCCGGGTGGGCCGCGGCCCACATGCCGGAGGAGTGGGGCGGCGGCGGCCTCCCCCTGCTCGCCGGGGTGGCAATCGACGAGATGCACAAGGCGGCCAACCTCGCCTTCTCCCTCTGCCCGATGCTCACCCACGGGTCGATCGTCGCCCTCGTCGCCCACGGCTCCGACGAGCTGAAGCGGGCCTACCTCCCCAAACTCGTCTCCGGCCAGTGGACGGGCACCATGAACCTGACCGAGCCCGAGGCCGGCTCCGACGTCGGCGCCCTGCGGTCCAAGGCGGTCAAACAGGACGACGGCACCTACCGCATCTTCGGCACCAAGATCTTCATCACCTGGGGCGACCACGACCTGACCGAGAACATCATCCACCTGGTGCTGGCCAGGACGCCGGACGCTCCCCCCGGGACTCGGGGCATCTCGATGTTCCTCGTCCCCAAGTTCCTCCTCGACGAGAGCGGCGACCCGGGCGAGCGCAACGACGTCAAGGTCGTCTCGATCGAGCACAAACTCGGGATACACGCCTCGCCAACATGTGTGCTCTCCTTCGGCGACTCCGGCGACGGGGCGGTCGGCTACCTCGTCGGCGACGAGATGGCCGGCATGCGGAACATGTTCACGATGATGAACGCCGCCCGCATCGGCGTCGGCATGGAGGGCATCTCGATCTCCGAGCGGGCCTACCAGCGGGCCGTCAAGTACGCCGAGGAGCGCATCCAGGGCCGGGCCATCGGCGCCGCCGCCAAGGAGAGCGTCCCGATAATCCGGCACCCCGACGTGCGGCGGATGCTCCTGACCATGAGGGCCTACACCGAGGCGATGAGGGCGCTGCTCTACATCGCCGCCGAGGGCGCCGACATCGCCGCCCACGCCGAGGCGGCCGAGGAGAGGGAGAAGGCCAGGGACCGGCTCGCCCTCCTCACGCCGATCGTGAAGGCGTGGAGCACCGACATCGGTGTCGAGATGACCTCCCTGGGCGTCCAGGTCCACGGGGGCATGGGGTATGTGGAGGAGACCGGAGCCGCCCAGTACCTGCGGGACGCCCGCATCGCCCCCATCTACGAGGGGACCAACGGCATCCAGGCGATCGACCTGGTTCTCCGCAAGCTGCCGTTGGGCAACGGGGAGGTGGTCCGGGCCTTCATCGCCGAGATGACCGGCGTCCTCGAGGAGATGGGCGACCACGACGACCTCGGCGCCTTCCGCGACGAGCTGACCACAGCGATCCAGGCGCTCGCCGACACCTCGACGTGGCTCGGCATGAAGCTGGTCGAAGGCGACATCGACGCCGCGCTCGCCGGGGCCACGCCATACCTGAGGCAGTTCGGGACCGTCGTCGGCGGGTGGCTCATGGCGAGGTCGGCCGTCGCCGCCAAACAGGATCTGGCCGACTTCGACGAGGCCTTCCGCGCCAACAAGACGAACACGGCTCGCTTCTACGGCGAGCACCTTCTCCCCCAGGCCAACGGTCTCGTGCCCACCGTCAAGGGCGGCGGCGGGTTGCTCGCGGCCGCCGCGCTCTGAGCCGTCTCTCGCCGACGACCCGTCGCCGGCGCGGCGAGCCGGGGCGATCTCCCGCCGGCGATTCTCAATGCACATACTTCGATATGCCGAATCCGGAGCATTAGGAGACCGGGATGGAGAGAAGGCGCGTCGTTGTGACCGGCGTCGGGGCGGTGAGCGCCGCCGGCGTCGGGGTGGACGGCTTGTGGAGCGGGCTTCAGCGATCGCCGGGCCCCGCCCCGCGGCTGGTCGACGGTTGGGACCCCGAGACCTGGATCCCCCGCCGGGAGGCCCGTCGCCTCGACAAGTTCACCCAGTTCGCCCTCGTCGCGGCTGAGGAGGCTTTCGCCCAGTCCGGCGAGCTGACCGCCGACCCCAACCGGGTGACCGTCCAGGTCGCCACCGGCATCGGCGGGTTCGAGTCGCTGGAGAAGCTGATCGACGCCTCCGCCGCCGACGAACCCAGGGTCTCGCCTTTCCTGGTCCCGATGATGATGGCCAACGCCGCGGCCGCCGCCATCTCCATCAAGTACGGGTTCGGGGGGGCGGCCGGGGCGCCCGTCGTGGCGTGCGCGGCCGGGAGCCAGTCGATCCTCGACGGCCTCCGCCAAATCCGGTGGGGGCACGCCGACGCCGCCGTGGTGGGAGGCGCCGAGGCGGCGGCCCGCAGGCCGTCCCGCGAGGGGTTCAAGTCGGCCCGGGCCCTCTCGCCCTCGGGTTACGCCCGGCCTTTCGACGCGACCCGCGACGGGTTCGTGATGGGGGAGGGCGGGGCCATCCTCATCTTGGAGGAGGCCGAGACGGCCAAGGCGCGGGGCGCCGCGCCCATCGCCGAGGTCTTGGGCGGGGCGTCCACCTCCGACGCCCACCATGTCACCGCCCCGCACCCCGACGGCGACGGGGCGGAGCGGGCCATCCGCCTCGCCCTGGAGGACGCCGGGCTCGAGCCCGCCGACATCTCCTACATCAACGCCCACGGGACTGGCACCGAGCTGAACGACAAGACGGAAGGCGCCGTGATCGGGCGCGTCTTCGGCGACGACCAGCCCGCCGTGTCGTCGATCAAAGGGACGACGGGGCACGGGCTGGGCGCCTCCGGCTCGATCGAGGCGGCGGCGGTAGTCGAGGCGATCAGGCGAGGGGAGCTTCCCCCGAACGCGGGCATGACCGAGCAAGACCCCGAGATCCCACTCGCCGACATCGTGACCGAGCCCCGCCCGTGGTCGCCCGGGCCGACGTTGTCCAACTCCTTCGGGTTCGGCGGCCACAACACGGTCATCGCCCTGGGCCCGGTAACATAGGCGACGTGACGGGAGCTCGGTGAGACCGGGCTGAGAGGGAGTCTGCTGTGACTCCGACCGCTTGAACCTGACACGGGTAACTCCGGCGCAGGGAATCGGCCTCATCGCTCCCCGAGAGGAAAGAGACGATGAGACGCTCCCACACATCAGCCGCCGCCCCGCCGGCCGTCGCCCCGCCGACCGCCGCCCGCTTGACCCCGGTCCGCCTGACCGCCGCTCTGCCGGCCGTCGCGCTGCTGACCGTCGCGCTGCTGACCGTCGCCTGCAGCGCGCCCGCCCCGGGCGCGGTCAAGCTCATCGCCCACGACTCGTTCGCCGGCGGCGTGACCGAGGAGACCTTCGCCGCGTTCACCGCGGAGACCGGGATCGGAGTCGAGGTGATCGCCGCGGGCGACGCGGGCGCCCTCGTCAACCAGGCGATCCTCACCAAGGACAACCCGCTGGCCGACGCCCTGTTCGGCGTGGACGACACCTTCCTCTCCCGGGCCCTCGGCGCGGAGATTTTCGAGCCGCACAAGGCGGAGGGGATCGACAACGTCGACCCCGCCTTCGTCGACCCCGAGAGCCGCATCACCCCCATCGACTACGGCGACGTCTGCGTCAACTACGACAAGGCCTGGTTCGATCAGCGCGGGGTCCCGCCGCCGGCCGGCCTCGACGACCTCCGCGACGACCGATACAAAGGGCTCCTGGCCGTCGAGCACCCGGCGACCTCGTCGCCCGGCCTGGCCTTCATGCTGGCGACCGTCGCCGCCTACGGGGAAGGCGCCTGGCTCGACTACTGGAGGGACATGCGCGAGGCGGAGGTGAGCGTCGCCGCCGACTGGGACGCCGCCTACTACGGCGACTTCACCCGCTACGGCGGCCCGCGCCCCCTCGTCGTCTCCTACGCGTCGTCCCCGCCGGCCGAGGTGATCTACGCCGAGCCGCCCGTCGATGTCGCCCCCACCGGGGTGGTGGAGGAGGGCTGCTACCGCCAAGTCGAGTATGCGGGAGTGCTCGCAGGCGCCGCCGACCCGGAAGCGGCGGGGCGGCTCATCGACCACCTTCTCTCCGTCGAGTTCCAGGAGGCGATCCCGCTCGCCTGGTTCGTGTTCCCGGCCAACCGCGCCGCCGCCCTGCCGCAGGAGTTCGTCGACCACGCTGTCGTCCCTCCGAGCCCGGCCCGCCTCGACGCCGCCGCCGTCGCCGAGAACAGAGAGCGGTGGATCGGGGAGTGGATCGAGGTGATGGAGGGCTGATGCGCCGGGTGAGCTGGGGTTGGGCGGCGGTCGCCGCCGTCCCTGCCCTCTTCATCGGCTGGTTCTTCGCCTACCCGACGGCTCGGATCCTGGGCCTCGGCCTGTCGGGGCTCGGCGCCGGGCCAGGCGCAGGCGCCGGGTTGGACGGGAGGCTCCTCGGAGTCGCCTGGTTCACGTTGTGGCAGGCGGCCGCGTCGACGGCCCTCACCCTGGTCGCCGCGGCCCCCCTCACCTGGGCGGTCTCCAACTTCGAGTTCAGGGGCAGGAGGCTGGTCACGGCGCTGGTGACCGTGCCCTTCGTCCTGCCCACGGTCGTCGTGGGGACCGCCTTCGCCTCTCTGGGCGCCAGAGGGTCCATCGCCGCCATCCTCGCCGCCCACGTCTTCTTCAACGTCGCCGTCGTCGTGCGCACCGTCTCGACGCTGTGGAGGCGGATCGACCCGAGCCTCCACGACGCCGGGCGGGTCCTCGGCGCCTCCGAGCGGGAGGTGCTCAGGACGGTGACCCTCCCGTTGCTCAAGCCGGCGATCGCCGCCGCCTCGTCCATCGTCTTCCTGTTCACCTTCACCTCCTTCGGGACGGTGCTGATCCTCGGCGGCTACCGCTACGCCACCCTCGAGGTCGAGATCCACCGCCAAGCTGTCGCTCTGTTCAACCTCCCGCTGGCCGCCTCGCTGGCCGTCCTCCAACTCGTCGGGGTGAGCGCCGCCCTCTACGCCTACTCGCGTTATCAGGAGAGGAGGACGGCTTCGTGGGCCCTCGACCGCGACTCGGCCAAGCCGCGCCCCCAGGGCGGGCAACGTTGGGCGGTCGCTGCGTCAGCCGCGGTCACCGTCGGGGCCTTGGCGGCGCCGCTCGTCGCCTTGACGGCCCACTCGCTCCGGGGCGGCGCCTTCGCAAGGCTCCTCAAGACCGACCCGGTCGTTGGAGCACCCGTCTCGGCGGTGGGCGCCAGCTTGGTCTTCGCGCTCGCCGCCGCCGCCATCGCCGTGGTGGTGGGGGTCATGGCGGCGACTGTCGTCGCTCGCCGCTCCGGCGGGCTGTCCCGCTGGTTCGACCTCGCCCTGATGCTCCCGTTGGGGACGTCGGCCGTCACCATCGGCTTCGGCCTCATCATCGCCCTGGACCGGCCCGTCGACCTGCGCGCCTCCGCATGGCTGATCCCCATCGCCCACGCCCTGGTGGCGGTCCCGTTCGTCGTCAGAGCGGTTGTGCCCACGCTCCGCTCGATCCCGGCCGAGACGAGGGAGGCCGCCTCCGTGCTGGGCGCCTCGCCCGGGCGGGTCTGGCGCCGTGTCGACCTTCCCATAGCGAGTCGGGCGGTCATGGTCGGGGCCGGCTTCGCCGCGGCGGTGTCGCTCGGCGAGTTCGGGGCCACGTCCTTCGTCGCCCGCCCGGCGACGCCCACCATCCCGACGATGATCTTCCGGCTGTTGGGCAGGCCGGGGCAGGCCTCGTTCGGGACGGCGACGGCCCTCGCCGTGGTGCTCGCCGCGCTGACGGCGGGGATCGTCATGTGGCTCGACCGGGCCGAGGTCGGCGACTTGGGCAGGTTCTGACCCGATGTTGAGCGTGGAGGCGGTGACGGTCGAGGTCGAAGGCCGGAAGATCCTGAAGGGGGCTTCCCTGACCGTGGGCGACGGGGAGATCGTCGCCCTCCTCGGGCCCTCCGGGTCGGGGAAGACGACGCTGCTCCGGGCCGTGGCAGGCTTGGTCGAGACAGCTTCCGGGGACATCACCTGGAACGGCGAGTCGATCTTGGAGGCGCCGACCCATCGGCGGGGTTTCGGCTTGATGTTCCAGGGTTACGCGTTGTTCCCGCACCTCGACGTGGCGGGCAACGTCGGGTTCGGCCTTCGCATGAAGGGCGGCGGGGGCATTGACGACGAAGTTGCGGAGGCTCTGGAGCAGGTCGGCCTCAAAGGCTTCGGGTCCCGGTCGATCGACTCGCTGTCGGGGGGCGAGAAGCAGCGGGTGGCCCTGGCGCGCACCCTGGCGCCCCGTCCCCGCTTGGTGATGCTCGACGAGCCGCTTGGGGCCCTCGACCGGAACCTGCGGCGGCGGCTGGTCTCCGAGACCAGGGCTGTGTTGGAGGCGAGGGGAGTCACCGCGATCGTCGTCACTCACGACCGCGACGAGGCGGCGGCCATGTCGAGCCGGCTCGCCCTCATGCGCGACGGCGCCATCGCGCAGACCGGGGCGCTTGAGGCGATCCTGGCCGACCCCGCCGACGACTGGGTGGCCGAGTTCCTCGCCTGACCGGGCCGCACCACCGCCCATGCCGACGGATGCGTGTGCAATAGCGCGGCTCTCGTCGGTGTTACTGCACACGCTGGCAGACGCGTGTGCAGTATCGCGGCTCTCGTCGGTGTTACTGCACACGCTGGCAGATGCGTGTGCAGTTTCGCGGCTCTCGTCGGTGTTACTGCACACGCTCAGGCAATGAGGAGACCCCCTCCGACGGGAGGGGGTCTCTCAGCCCGAGATGATGAGGAGAGTCCAAGAGTCGCCCCGGGCGCGGGAACTCGAAGAGCGACGACCGGCCTTGACCGTAACTCGAAGCTCGGAGAGCTCCGCGTGAATGATATGGCCGTCGCTCCCCAGCATCCTCAAGTCCCTCCACTCGTTTGAACGGGTGATCTTCGGGATCCCGGCGAGTTCCTCGGCGTCGATCTTACCGTCCTCGAGGAGAGCGCCAATTCGGGCCCCTCTTGAAGGCGCCGCGGCCTGGGCGCCGGCGCATCTCGCGAAGCTCCTCCTCGCTCAACTCACCGTCCTCCCACGCCTCGTCGAACCTCTCGTCGGCGAACGGGTGACCGTCGGGAAGCTCGTCGAGCTCGTCCCGGGTGAGGGCGCCGTCGTCGAGAAGCTCGTCAACCTTCTCGCGATGGGCCTCCCTCCCGGCCCTCTTGGCCTCGGCCTTCGCCTCCACCGCCCTCAGGACGGCGGCGGCCTGCTCGGCTGTGATGACGCCGTCGTCCGTCAACTCGTCGAGAGCCTCATCGAGCAGGGCGCTCCCGCCCCTCGGGCGGCCGACTTCGTCCCCGTTTGTGCCGGCCTCATCCTGGGCCGAGGCGACGTCGGGCGACGACACAATCGAGGCGACGAGCCCGGCCCCCGCGAGAAGGCCGCCCGCCGTCAACGACGCGATGATCTTGGTGCGCATGTGCAACTCCATTTCCCTATGCGACTTGGAGACAAGTGTCGGGGGCAATTGTCAGGCAACGGTGAAGCGGCGGTGAGAGCTCTGAGGCCCCTTGGAGGCCCGTCGCCGAAACGGCGAACCGGGCTGGGCGGTCCCTGTACGCAGGGCGATTCGCAATGCACAAACTACGGTACAGGCGAATCCACAGCATCAGGAAACCGATTTCGGGGTTTGGGGGGGTGGTCTGGGGCTTTAAGGGAGCGGCGGGCTACGCTCGCCAGCATGAAGGCATGGCGACTCACCGACACCGGCGGGATCGGCTCCTACGTCCTCGACGACATCGACGAGCCCGAGCCCGGTCCCGGCGAAGTCCGGGTGAAGCTCAACACCGTCGGCCTCAACCACCTCGACATCTGGGTGTCTAAGGGGCTGCCCGCCCCACACTCGCTCCCCCACATTGGAGGCGCCGACGGCGCGGGCATCGTCGACGCGGTCGGCGACCAAGTGACCGGCATCGACGTCGGCGACGAGGTCGTCATCGACCCCTCCACATCGTGCGGCGCCTGCGACTACTGCCGCCGCGGCGACATCGTCTACTGCTCCGACTTCCGGATCATCGGGGAGCACATGCCGGGAACGTTCACCGAGAAGGCGGCGATCCCCGCGGTGAACGCGGTTCCCAAGCCGGCGAGCCTCGACTGGGACGTCGCCGGGTCGTTCGGGCTGGCCTCCGTCACCGCGCTCCGGGCGTTGGAGAAGGCCCGCCTCGAGCCGGGGGAGACGGTCCTCGTGGTCGGCGTCGGCGGCGGCGTCTCCGCCGCGGCCATGAGCTTCGCCAAGGCCCTCGGCGCCGCCGCGGTCTACGTCACATCCCGCTCCCGGGAGAAACTCGACTGGGCGCTCTCCCGGGGGGCCGACGCAGCCTTCGACTCGACGTCGGAGTACGGCAAGGCGGTGCGATCTCTCGGCGGCGCCGACGTGGTGTTCGACAACGTGGGGGCGGCGACCATGCGCCAGTCGATGGCGGCCGCCAAGCCGGGGGGGCGCATCGTCATCGTCGGCGCGACGAGCGGCCCCAAGATGGAGCTGACCATCCCCTACCTGTTCTTCCGCCAACTCGAGTTGATCGGCTCGTCGATGGGCAATCACACCCAATTCGCCCGCGCCCTCGACCTGATCCGGCTCGGCGAGGCCTCCTCCCCCGTCAGCCGGGTCTTCTCCTTCGAGGAGTTGCCCGAAGCTCTGACGTTCCTCGACTCGGGCGATCAGCTCGGCAAGGTCGCGGTGACCCACCGGGGGGCGGCGTGAAGATCGCGGCGGCGAAGGAAGCGGCGGGAGAGCGGCGGGTCGCCCTCACCCCTCAGGTCGCCCGCCGCCTCGTCGAGGCCGGGCACGAGGTCGCCGTCGAACCCGGACTGGGTGATCTGGCCGGGCTCAGCGACGCCGCCTACGTCGAGGCGGGCGCCGAGGCCGTCGCCGCCCCCCTCCAGGATGCGGAGATGGCGCTCGTCGTCGGGCCCCCGTCGGCCGAGCGGGCCCGAGCCCTCCCCGAAGGCGCCGCCCTGATCGGCTTCCTCGACCCCTTCTCACCCTCCGAGCTGATCGACACGCTCCGCGACCGGCGCATCACCGCCTTCGCCGTCGAGGCGATCCCGCGGACCACGCTGGCGCAGAGCATGGACGCCCTGTCTTCGCAAGCGACTGCGGCCGGTTACCACGCCGTGCTGCTCGCAGCCGCCGAATCCCCCCGGATCTTCCCCATGTTGACCACGGCCGCGGGGACGATCCCCCCGGTGAAAGCCCTGATCCTCGGGGCCGGCGTCGCAGGCCTCCAAGCCATCGCCACGGCGAGGCGGCTCGGAGCGGTCGTATCCGCATACGACATCCGCCCCGAGGTCAGAGAGCAGATCGAGAGCCTCGGCGCCAAGTTCGTCGCCGCCCCGGTCGACGAGACGGCGGCGACGTCGGGCGGGTACGCCAAGGAGGTCGCCGAGGAGACGAAGCGGCTTCAGCAGGCGGCCCTGTCGGAAAGCGTCGCCGAGGCGGACGTGGTGATAACCACGGCGCAGATCCCGGGTCGGCCGGCCCCGCTCCTCATCTCCCGGGACATGGTGGAGCTGATGGGGCCCGGCTCGGTGATCGTCGACGTGGCCGCGCCCACAGGCGGCAACTGCGAGGTCACCCGCCCCGGCGAGACCGTCGTGCATGAGGGCGTCCGCGTGGTCGGCCCCCTCGACCTGGCGGGCAATGCGGCGGCGGACGCCAGCCAGATGTACGCCAAGAACCTGCTGTCGCTCATCGAGCGGCTGACCGACGACGAGGGCGGCGCCGCTTTCGACTTCGACGACGAGATAACCTCCGGCGCCTGTGTCACACATGACGGGAAGGTGACCCACCCGATCACCCGACGCGCCCTCGGCCTCGACGACGAGGAGGGGTCGTGAGCGCCCTCGAGATCGGGATCACCGTCTTCGTCCTCGCGGCCTTCGTCGGCTTCGAGGTGATCAGCAAGGTCCCCCCCACGTTGCACACCCCTTTGATGTCGGGGGCGAACGCCATCTCCGGCGTCACCATCATCGGGGCGCTCACCGCCGCCGGGCTGGGAGCGACCGCGGCGGCCCAGGCGCTGGGCTTCCTCGCCGTGGTCACGGCCACCGTCAACGTCGTCGGCGGCTTCCTCGTCACCGACCGGATGCTCGAGATGTTCAAGAGCAAGAAGGACAAGGCGCCAAGTGGCTGATCTTCTCTACTTGGCCGCGGCCGTCGCCTTCATCGTCGGGCTGAGACGGCTCGGCGGCCCCAGGACCGCCCGGGCGGGCAACCGCATAGCAGCTGTCGGCATGCTCGTGGCGATCGTCGTCACGCTCGTCTCGGAGGGGTTGGTCAACTGGGGGACGCTGACGGCCGGGCTGGCCGTCGGCTCAGGCCTCGGGGCCTGGTTCGCCGTGCGGGTGCAGATGACCGCCATGCCCCAGATGGTCGCCGCCTTCAACGGGTCCGGCGGCGCCGCCTCCGCCCTGGTCGCCTCGGTCGCGGTCATCGAGAGCGACCTCTCGTCGATCGCAGTCGAGACCAGCGTCTCGATCCTCGCTTCGATCGTCATCGGCGCCGTCACATTCACAGGCAGCTTCGTGGCGTTCGGGAAGCTCCAGGGCGCCATCGCAGGCCGTCCCCTCCTGTTCGCGGGCCAGAGGGTCGTCAACGGGGCGCTTCTCGTCGGCTTGATAGCCGCCTCCGTCTGGGCCGCCGCGGCCGGCCAGGCATTCGCCTACTGGGTCGTCGCCGCCGTCGCCCTAGTGGTCGGCGTCCTCGCCGTCATCCCCATCGGCGGGGCCGACATGCCGGTCGTCATATCCCTTCTCAACTCCTTCTCCGGCCTTGCCGCCGCCGCCGCCGGGTTCGCCATCGGGAGCAACGCCCTGATCATCGGCGGCGCCCTGGTCGGGGCGGCAGGGCTGATCCTCACCTTCCAGATGACCGAGGCGATGAACCGCTCGTTGGGCAACGTGCTGTTCGCCGGGTTCGGCTCGGGCGACTCGACGGGGGCCGCCGGCGTGATGAGCGACAAGCCGGTCAACCGGGCCACGGCCGACGACGCGGCCATCGCCCTCGGCTACGCCCAGTCGGTGATGATCGTGCCCGGCTACGGGCTGGCGGTGGCGCAGGCCCAGCACGCCGCCCGCAAGCTCGCCGACGCGTTGGAGGCTCAGGGGGTCACGGTCCACTACGCGATTCACCCGGTGGCGGGCCGCATGCCGGGCCACATGAACGTGCTCCTCGCCGAAGCCGACGTGCCCTATGAGCAGCTCCTCGACTTGGAGCAGGCCGACCCCATGTTCAACCAGACCGACGTGGTGTTGATTCTCGGGGCCAACGACGTGGTCAACCCGTCGGCCCGCGACGAGCCGGGCTCGCCGATCTACGGGATGCCGATCCTCAACGTCGACCGAGCGGGCCGGGTGATCGTGGTGAAGCGGAGCCTGTCGCCCGGGTTCGCCGGGATCGACAACCCGCTGTTCTACAACGAGAAGACACTCATGCTCTTCGCCGACGCCAAGGTGGCGTTGGAGGACTCGCTCGCCGCCCTCAAAGCCCTGTAGGGACGTCCGGGCTTCTTGAGCAGGGCCGGTCAACCGATATACTCCCCGGTCACACCCGATGCCTCGGGTGACCCCCTTGGGCGCGTAGAACAGTCTGGAGTGTTCGCCGGCCTGTCAAGCCGGAGGTCGCGGGTTCAAATCCCGTCGTGCCCGCACGCTGAGGCCTCTTGCGGCCTCGGCGGGTCGGTCAGGTAGCTCAGTCGGAAGAGCGCCGGTCTGAAAAACCGGAGGTCGACGGATCGACGCCGTCCCTGACCACCATTCAGCTGCCTTGTGGTATGCCTAAAACATGGCCCCTACCAGGTGTATTGGGCTCAGAACCTCATCTCACGGCACATCACCGGTCCTCACGTCCAATGGCTCCTCGAGAACCGCTACCAGCCGGAGACGAAGGCCCCTCGCACGGACTGAGGCTCCAGCAAAGGTGCCTACCATCCTCGGCCCCGTTTCGGATGGCAATGTGAAGAGACCTGCTCGCCGTGAATAGCCATCGCCTGGAACTCGGTTCTCGCCTCCCAGCGGCCCGTTCGACGATCGCGGCTCCGCTCCCCGCCTCACCGGGCAGTCAGAAAAGGTGTGGCGCGACCGCAGCCAACTAGGACAGAGGACCACCCGAAGAGCTACTGATGAGGCCTCGCGACCACCGAGACCTGAGCCTGTTGGACTCCGCCGGGAATCCGGTGACGGGGGTTGCGGCCCAATCCACCAATGCTTCGGGGGAGTACGGCTTCTCAGGGATCGCGCCCGGCTCATACCTGGTGAGGGTCGAGCCTCCCTCAGGCCATGCGCTCACGGCCTCGGGGACAGACTCTGACGTGAGCGCCTCCACGGGTGTGAGCGAGACGTTCACGTTGGATTGGGGCCGCAACGACGTCTCAGCCGACGCCGGCGCCTACCGCCCGGCCTCCGTGGGAGATCTCGTCTGGGAGGACTCGGACCGAGACGGGGTCAGGGGCTCAGGCGAGCCGGGGGTGGGGGGAGTGTCCGTTGAGCTGCGCCGAGGAGCCTCCGTAGTCGGCTCCGTCAAGACGAGCGCCTCGGGGGCCTACGGGTTCTCGGGCCTCGCCCCGGGCTCATATAGCGTCGTGTTCACCTCGCCCTCGGGTTACGCCTTCACCGTTGAGGGCTCAGGGCCCGACGACTCCGACTCCGACGCGGACCCGGCGACGGGCCGCACTGAGACGTTCACGTTGACCTCAGGGCGGGCCGAGACCTCAGTCGACGCGGGCGTCTACCGCTTAGAGCCCCCAGGCCCAGAGCCCTCCCCAGCAGTGGTGCTGGCGAAGACGGCCTCGGCCAAGGCGCCCGTGAGGGTCGGGGACAAGATCTCCTTCTTCTTCAAGGTGTCCAACTCAGGCAACACGACTCTGTCCGAGATCTCCGTCACGGACCCCAAGGCGAAGGCGACTTGCCCCCATGAGACCCTGGCGCCTAAGGCGTCCATGACCTGTGAGGCCTCCTATGAGGTCTCCTCGACAGACGTCAAGGCCGGGCAAGTGACCAACGCGGCCTCGGTGACCGCCATAGCCCCCGACGGGAGGAAGGCGTCCTCCACAGACTCGGTGTCCTTGGACCTGGAGTCGGGCAAGGCGACCGCGGACCGCCTGGCGGGCAAGGACCGCTACTCCACCGCCGCGGTGATCTCAAAGGAGACCTTCTCCCCAGGTGTCGACGCCGTCTACATAGCCACAGGCGCCAACTTCCCCGACGCCTTGGCGGGCTCGGCCGCCTCAGGGGGGGACGGGCCCATCTTGTTGGTCACCAAGGGCGCCGTCCCCTCCGTCACCGCCGCCGAGCTTAAGAGGCTGAAGCCGAGGAGGATCGTCGTCTTGGGAGGGACCGGAGTGGTGTCAGAGGCCGTTGAGGCGGCCTTGAGGAGGCAGGCGCCGACGACTCGCCAATCAGGCTCAGACCGCTACTCCACCGCCGCCGCCGTCTCCGCTGAGCACTTCAAGCCGGGATCCCCGGTGGCTTTCGTGGCCACAGGCGAGGACTTCCCCGACGCCTTGACGGGAGGCCCCGCCGCCGCTGAGGCCGGGGGCCCGATCCTCCTCACTCGCAAAGCCAAGCTCCCCTCGGCCGCGGTCTCAGAGCTCAAGAGGCTGAAGCCGAGGAGGATCGTCGTCTTAGGGGGGACGGGAGTGGTCTCAGCCGCAGTGGAGAAGGCCTTGGCCTCATACACCTCTGGCGAGGTGTCTCGCCTCGCCGGATCGGACCGCTACTCGACGGGGGCTGAGATCTCAGAGGACGGCTTCTCAGAGGGCGTCTCAGTCGCCTACGTGGCCACAGGCCTCAACTTCCCAGGCGCCTTGGCGGGAGGCGCCGCGGGGGCCCTCAGGGAAGGCCCCGTCCTCTTGGTCTCGGGAGGAGGCATCCCCAAGGCGACGAAGGATGAGCTTGTGAGGCTGAAGCCGAAGAGGATCGTCGTGTTGGGCGGTGTGGCCGTCGTGCCCGAGACGGTCAGAGAGGCCCTGAGCCCCTACATCCGCTAGGGACCCGCACACACACGGCCCCCAGGGCGGGGTAGGCTGTGACCCATGACGAACACGGAGGAGGAACATGTCTGTCCTTAAGCCCCGGAGGCTCGCCCTCTCGGTCGCAGCCCTGACGGCGGCGGCCGCCCTGCTGCTGGGCCCCGCCGGGCCGGCGAGGGCGGCGGAGATCACCGTCGACACCTTGGATGCGGCGAAGAGCACAGATCAGAACTGCGCTCTGATCGAGGCGATCGAGGCGGCCAACACCAACACGGCTGTCGACGCCTGCGCCGCGGGCTCCGCCGATGGGGTTGATGTGATCAGCATCGAGGCGCCTGGTGTGATCAAGGTGCCGTCTGGAGGTTTCGAGATCACTTCAGATATCAAGATCCAGGGCCACGGCGCCGGCGCGGGCACGACTATCGACGGGACGGGTGTCACCGCCGGATTCGGGTTCGACGTGACTGTAGGCGTTGGGGGGGGACGGGTCACCCCTTCGGCGGTGACGCTGGCTGACTTGACCATCACCAAGGTGGAGGGTGATGGGGTGAGAATCACCGACCAGACAAACACAAGCTCTGTCATTGGTCGTTACGACATCACCTTGGAGAATCTTCATGTTCACAGGAATAAGAGCGGCATCGACTATGCCGTGGGGCTTGGCGCTGTGGCTCCGGGCCGAGTTCGTGTTGTTGATTCTCTCGTCGAGAGAAACAGCAGAGATAGTGGGATTAAGATGTCGGCCTGCAACGTCACGGCAGACGCGAGGGAGCTGGAAGTTGTCAACACTGTTATCCGGAGCAACAGGAGCGGCAGCGGGGGCGGTGGATTGTCCGTTGCCTGCGGTGATGTGAAGGTTGTTGACAGCACCATAACGGGAAACGCGGCCCTGACAGGCGGCGGGTTTCATGTCTGGCTGGGGGGCAGGGCCGCAACGGACCCCAGAGCGATCTTCGCGGCGAAGCTGATTAACACCACAGTCACAGGCAACACCGCCGAGCTGGTTCGGCACCGTGGAGGCCCCGGCGGTGTGAAAGCCGATGGCGGCGATGGCCATTCAGCGAATCTCGCGTTGTCGATTGTGCACAGCACCATCACAGCCAACACGGACACTGGTTTCATCGAGGTCGTTAACGGGGTTCAGACCGCGGGCGAGGTGGACCTGTCAATCAAGAACACGGTTGTCGCAGACAACGAAGACAGCCAATGCAGCTTCGGCCAGGCGCCGAGTGGGGACGAGAAGGCAGGCAACGCGTCGTCCGACGAGTCGTGTGGCTTCGCCAAGCAGGACGTCTCGCCCGACCTAGAGGCCTTAGCCGACAACGGCGGCGCCCGGCCCATCGGCCCCAACGGAGGGTCCGGCTATGTGCGGACTCGGGCCATAGGCAAGGCCAGCGCGTTGTTCAACGCCGCCGACGCGTCGGCTTGTGAGAACACACCGAATGCCGGGGTGTCGAAAGACGCCAGGGGAGTGACTCGCCCGCAAGGCTCAGGTTGTGACATCGGGGCCTATGAGGCCAAGCACCTCGACGTCGAGGGCGTCGTCTGGTCCGACTCGGACGGCGACCGGTCCCGGGACCCGGGCGAGCGCGGGATCGCAGGCGTCTTGGTGGAGCTTGTTGAGGACGGGTCCGTGATCGGGGCCGACACGACGAATTCGAGCGGCGAGTACGGCATCGAGGGCCGCCTCCCCGGCGACTGGGCGGTGAGGGTCTCAGCGACCAACGCTGCGTTGTCCGGTTATCTAGCCACTACGCCCGTCTCCGCGCAGCGCGAGGTTGAGTTGTCCGCTACGAGCGTCCCCCCCTCAGACTTCGGTTACCGGGTGGCGGCCGCCTTCGGGGGCTCCGTCTGGTCCGACGACGACGGGGACGGGGCGAGAGACCAAGGAGAGCGAGGAGTCCGGGGAGCGACAGTGAGGCTGGCGGATCCCTCAGGGACGGCTGTGTCCGGCGTTGCGGCCGCAGTCACCGACGAGTCGGGGGAGTACGGCTTCTCAGGGATCGCGCCCGGCTCATACCGGGTGAAGGTCGAGCCTCCCTCAGGCTACAAGCTCACCACCTCGGGGACGGACTCTGACGTGAACGCCTCCACGGGTATGAGCGAGACGTTCACGTTGGATTGGGGCCGCAACGACGTCTCAGTCGACGCGGGCGTCTACCGCTTAGAGCCCCCAGGCCCAGAGCCCTCCCCAGCAGTGGTGCTGGCGAAGACGGCCTCGGCCAAGGCGCCCGTGAGGGTCGGGGACAAGATCTCCTTCTTCTTCAAGGTGTCCAACTCAGGCAACACGACTCTGTCCGAGATCTCCGTCACGGACCCCAAGGCGAAGGCGACTTGCCCCCATGAGACCCTGGCGCCTAAGGCGTCCATGACCTGTGAGGCCTCCTATGAGGTCTCCTCGACAGACGTCAAGGCCGGGCAAGTGACCAACGCGGCCTCGGTGACCGCCATAGCCCCCGACGGGAGGAAGGCGTCCTCCACAGACTCGGTGTCCTTGGACCTGGAGTCGGGCAAGGCGACCGCGGACCGCCTGGCGGGCAAGGACCGCTACTCCACCGCCGCGGTGATCTCAAAGGAGACCTTCTCCCCAGGTGTCGACGCCGTCTACATAGCCACAGGCGCCAACTTCCCCGACGCCTTGGCGGGCTCGGCCGCCTCAGGGGGGGACGGGCCCATCTTGTTGGTCACCAAGGGCGCCGTCCCCTCCGTCACCGCCGCCGAGCTTAAGAGGCTGAAGCCGAGGAGGATCGTCGTCTTGGGAGGGACCGGAGTGGTGTCAGAGGCCGTTGAGGCGGCCTTGAGGAGGCAGGCGCCGACGACTCGCCAATCAGGCTCAGACCGCTACTCCACCGCCGCCGCCGTCTCCGCTGAGCACTTCAAGCCGGGATCCCCGGTGGCTTTCGTGGCCACAGGCGAGGACTTCCCCGACGCCTTGACGGGAGGCCCCGCCGCCGCTGAGGCCGGGGGCCCGATCCTCCTCACTCGCAAAGCCAAGCTCCCCTCGGCCGCGGTCTCAGAGCTCAAGAGGCTGAAGCCGAGGAGGATCGTCGTCTTAGGGGGGACGGGAGTGGTCTCAGCCGCAGTGGAGAAGGCCTTGGCCTCATACACCTCTGGCGAGGTGTCTCGCCTCGCCGGATCGGACCGCTACTCGACGGGGGCTGAGATCTCAGAGGACGGCTTCTCAGAGGGCGTCTCAGTCGCCTACGTGGCCACAGGCCTCAACTTCCCAGGCGCCTTGGCGGGAGGCGCCGCGGGGGCCCTCAGGGAAGGCCCCGTCCTCTTGGTCTCGGGAGGAGGCATCCCCAAGGCGACGAAGGATGAGCTTGTGAGGCTGAAGCCGAAGAGGATCGTCGTGTTGGGCGGTGTGGCCGTCGTGCCCGAGACGGTCAGAGAGGCCCTGAGCCCCTACATCCGCTAGGGACCCGCACACACACGGCCCCCAGGGCGGGGTAGGCTGTGACCCATGACGAACACGGAGGAGGAACATGTCTGTCCTTAAGCCCCGGAGGCTCGCCCTCTCGGTCGCAGCCCTGACGGCGGCGGCCGCCCTGCTGCTGGGCCCCGCCGGGCCGGCGAGGGCGGCGGAGATCACCGTCGACACCTTGGATGCGGCGAAGAGCACAGATCAGAACTGCGCTCTGATCGAGGCGATCGAGGCGGCCAACACCAACACGGCTGTCGACGCCTGCGCCGCAGGCTCTTCCGCGGGGCGCGACAGGATCGTCATCGATGTGGCCGGTGAGATCGACGCTCCGTCAAACGGCTTTCAGATCAGGTCGGACATGGAGATCCAGGGCGCCTCCGGCGCCGGGACGACTATCAACGGCGAGTACGAGAGCGGCGGCCAAGATGTTGAGGCCAGCACCGGCTTCAGAGTGAATATTGACTCGCCCACCGTCACGAGGGTGACATTGAGCGACATGACCGTCACCAACATGGCTGATGGTATAGGAGTGAGGCTTCCAGAGGCTACGAACACCAAGGACCCGCCTTTCTCGTCGTCTTGAGGAACCTCCGCCTCAACGGCGTCGGCGTCTTTGTGGACACGGATGACGGTCCCGTGCGCCCGGGCGAGACTCGTGTTGAGGACTCACTGATAGACGGCGGACAGGGCGACGGCCCCGCATATGGGATTAGACATAACTGCTATGCTGCCGCCGATCGGACGTGGGTGGTCGACAACTCGGCTATTCGGGACATCAAGCTTGCGCTCGCTGCCACGGCCCAATTGACGTCAGGTGTGGCGACCTCAAGGTGGTTGACAGCGTCATCTCGGGGAACAGCGCCACCTATAGTGGCGGAATCTACGCTGCGGCGTATTCGGAATCTGTGGATATAATCAACTCCACTATCACTGGGAACACATGCCGATCGAGCGACGCTGATGCCAGCGGAGTGCGGATCAAATCCAATGCAGCCTAGTCGATTAGCCACAGTACTATCGCGGGGAACTCCATGGGCGGCACAAACGCCCCTGGCATTAAGACTGACGATGGGGTTACCGTGTCGATCCACAACAGCGTGATAGCCGGGAACATGAGGACGACGGCCGGGGCGTCGCCGCTGACGGCGTGCAGTGCGACTTCGGCGCGGGGGAGATCACCCGGACGGCCAACGCCTCCTCCGACAACACCTGCGGCTTCGGCCTTGTGAGAGACGACTTCGGCTTGGAGGCCTTAGCCGACAGCGGCGGCGGCCGGCCCATCGGCCCCAACGGAGGGTCCGGCTATGTGCGGACTCGGGCCATAGGCAAGGCCAGCGCGTTGTTCAACGCCGCCGACGCGTCGGCTTGTGAGAACACACCGAAGGCCGGGGTGTCGAAGGACGCCCGGGGGAGTGACTCGGCCGCAAGGCTCAGGTTGTGACATCGGGGCGTACGAGGCGATGGTGATCGGCGGTGTCGTCTGGTCAGACCGCGACGGCGACCGGTCCCGGGACCCGGGCGAGCAAGGAGTCGGGGCGTGACGGTGGAGCTTCGGGACGCCTCCGGCGCCGAGGGCACCGACACCACCGACTCCGACGGCCGGTACGAGTTCACAGTCACGCCCGGCGGTTGGACGGTTGTTGTCACCGACGCCGGAGGCGCGTTGTCCGGCTATCAAACCACCACTCCCGTCTCCAAGGACGTGTCGATGTCCCTCGCAAACGCAGACGGCTCCGACACGGACTTCGGTTACCGGATGGCGGCCTCCTTCGGAGGCTCCGTCTGGTCCGACGACGACGGGGACGGGGTGAGAGACCAAGGAGAGGGAGGAGTCGAGAGAGCGACCGACCCGGCTAGGACCCGAAGGTTCCTCTCCGGCAGAAACAGCATCCAGATCGAACGACGGGGAAAACGGCCGTACTGGGATTTCGGGATCGGCCTGCCGACCCTGCCGAACCGACCCTGCCGAACCGACCCTGCCGAACCGACCCTGCCGAACCGACCCTGCCGAACCGACCCCGTCCGAGATTGCTGAAGAGACGACCCCTCCCAGGAGGAGACAGCCGAAAGCCTTTCGCATCTCGGGTCCGAACCGCGTTGGCCGACGCGAGCCCTAACATTGTCCGGCGATGAAGCTATCGCTCCTGCCCAGCCCCATTCTGTTCGCGCCTCGATTACGCGAGAAGCACTTGGATGACAAGCACACCGAACAGATCCCGGACGAGTCGGATCGAGCGGAAGCTCTGAAAGGCTGGCACGGTCCCGACGTGAAACGTTCGTGGATCCGCCTCCACGCCGGAACCGAGTGTGGCAGTTCGACTTCTCCGAATACGAGACGACTGCTGGTGGCATATGGCAGATGGGAGCAGCCGTCGACTACTGGGCTAAACCAGCGTTGGTATGCCGGGTAGCGACAACCAAGACCGCCTCCGACATGATCGCAGCCCTTGAAGAAGCCATCCACAATGCAGGAATGCTCATCGACGGGTCACTTGCCGGCGACTGTGTCAACCCAGACACCGGGGAGATCGAACCCCTCATCATTGTCACTGACAACGGGTCGGCGATGCGTTCGACCGCTGTTGCTGCCTGGTTCCAGAAGCGACCCTGGCTCAAACACATAGGAACCCTGTTCACGCCGGCCGTCCGGCACAGGCGGCCCACCGGGTGCGAGTCGGAGTGCTCGTAGACGAACCGGTACCCGGTCACCGGGTCGTCTCCCGCGCGGAAAACGCCGCTGCCTTCCTCAGGATCT
>Ga0209457_1000067_pt1 | contig 42232 bp, 40 predicted proteins | sample WorMetHEROISLAND_5_FD_187410 | JGI IMG/M metagenome (GOLD analysis project Ga0209457, IMG submission 187410) | Marine gutless worms symbiont microbial communities from Max Planck institute for Marine Microbiology, Germany - Olavius sp. 5 HERON... ... | reverse complement strand
CCAGGTCTATAGCCAGCTCATCCCACAGAAAGCCTTGGGCCATATTCCTCAACCTTCAGGCCATGAAAAACTGGTATCAAAAACAGCCCAGCCTGTTCAATAAGCGCGTCTATAATCTGACGGGACTCGCCACCACCGCAAGACCCATCTGTAGCGGATGGGGCATCGAGGTCCCCGGATAGAACGATTCTCCACTCCGAGGCACTGATTCGAATCTCCCAAGGTACACGATGAGCACCCTCGAAATCCTCACCTTTCCGGACCCTCGGCTACGCAACCGGGCCAAGCCGGTACCTATAGTAACCGACCGGATCCGGCATACCGTTGATGCTATGTTCGAGACTATGTACCAAGCATCGGGAGTTGGCTTGGCGGCGATCCAGGTCGGCATCCCGCTACGGATCATCGTACTGGATATCTCCGAGAAAAAAGATGCTCCGATGTGTCTGATCAACCCGGAGATCCTCGCCCACCAGGGCTGTCAGGAGCAAGAGGAGGGCTGCCTATCCGTGCCCGGATTCTACGAAGCGGTCAGCCGCGCTGAAACCATCGAGGTACGCGCCTTGAACCGTGCCGGCGAGCCCTTCAAGCTGGAGGCCCACAGCCGGCTAGCCGTCTGCATCCAGCATGAGGTCGATCACCTGGACGGCAAACTGTTCGTGGACTACCTCTCCTCCCTCAAACGCCAACGGATACGCAAGAAGCTGGAAAAAGACCGCCACCAACAACACACTACACCCGCCGCGCCCGAACGCCAAGCTGTCCGATAGGGACCTGGAACCGTCCTCGGAGTTTTCCAAGTCACCAAATCAAAATGCGATTTCGGATTTCGATTTCGCTTCATTCTTGATCGGTCACCCGATTGGAAATAGCCGGGCATCCCGGCCCTGTACGGGTATCTTGCCCTTCCATCAGCGTCCATCGGCATCCACGCGCGGATACTCCGATAATGGTACCACTCAAGCTCATTTTCGCCGGAACGCCCGCATTCGCAGTCCCGACCCTGCGGGCCCTACTCGATGCGGGGCAAGACATCCGGGCCGTCTACACCCAGCCCGACCGCCCCGCCGGCCGTGGCCGGCGGCTTACCGCCAGCCCGGTCAAAGAGGCCGCCATGGCCGCCGGACTGTTGGTACTCCAACCCCCGAGCCTCCGCGACTCGACGGCCATCCGGTCTTTGGACAGTCACGGGGCCGACCTCATGGTGGTGGTCGCCTACGGCCAGCTGTTGCCGCCGCCGGTACTCTCGGCGCCCCGGCTCGGTTGTGTCAATGTGCATGCCTCCCTGCTGCCGCGCTGGCGCGGAGCGGCCCCTATCGTCCGTTGCCTACTCGCCGGCGACCGGGAGAGCGGTGTCACCATCATGAGTATGGAGGCCGGCCTGGACACGGGTCCCATGTACCTACGACGGGCTATCCCGGTGGAGCCCGAGGAGACTGGACGCAGCCTGCACGATAAGCTCGCCGCCCTGGGGGCCGCTGCCCTGCTGGATGCGCTACCCAGTATTGCCGACGGTACCTCGATACCCGAACGCCAGAACGAGGCCCAAGCCACCTACGCTCGAAAGCTCGCCAAAGAAGAGGCCCGGGTGGATTGGGCTCGCTCCGCTGCCGAGCTGCACCTCAGGCTGCACGCCTTCGATCCCTGGCCCGTGGCCCATACCAAGCTCGGCGAGCTCGGGCTGCGCCTGTGGGAGAGCGAGCTACCGGGATCGAACGTCGGGGCCGAGCCGCCGGGCCGCATCGTCCGGGCCGACAAGACCGGCATCGATGTAGCGACCGGCAAGGGTTTGTTACGCATCACGCGCCTACAACCTTCAGGCAAGCGCCCGATGTTGGCGGCCGAGTTTCTCAACGCCCGGCGCCTCGCCGGGGAGACGTTCGGCTAAGAGGCTGTCTAGAAACCCTCTTGCAGGAAGATGACTTGATAAAAATTAATTCTATTATGTTTTTATTAAGGTTTTAGCCAGATAGAAACTGCCTAAAAAGCAGTCTCTAAGCCCGATCCACCGACCATCGATATGCCCAGGCACACTGGCCCGACCACGACCACGACCACGACCACGACCACGACCACGACCACGACCACGACCACGACCACGACCACGAGCGCCGGGGCCGCGGCCCGAGTGGCCGCGGCCCGCGCCGTCCATGCAGTCCGCGACCGGGGGCGGTCTCTGGATGCAGTCCTGGCGGAGTTCCAAGAACCGGACCACCACCACCGCGACCGGCCCCTGGTGCATGAGCTCTGCTACGGGGTTCTGCGTACTCTGCCGCGTCTGGAGGCTCTAGCCGCGGCCTTGCTGCACCGACCGCTCAAACCCGCGGATCGGGACCTGGAGGCCCTGATCCTGGTCGGTCTGTACCAGCTCACGGATACCCGCATTCCGCCCCATGCCGCGGTGTCGGCGACCGTGGATGCGGCCCACACCATGGGCCGGAGTCGGGCGCCGGCATTGGTCAATGCCCTGCTCCGTCGCTTTCAACGCGAGCGCGAGCAATTACTCGCCGCATCCGCCCCTACCCCCGAGGCCCGCTGGCTATTCCCAACTTGGCTCCTGACACGCCTCCGGACCGCTTGGCCGCAGCACTGGCGCGAGATCGTCACCGCCAGCAATGGCCGCGCGCCCATGACCCTGCGGGTGAACCGTATCAAGACCACGCGCAGGGACTATGCACAGCGCCTCGGCACGGCTGGCCTCACCGCCCATCTGAGCCCGGATACCACGCACGGACTCACGCTGGACCGGCCGGTACCCACCGCCGAGCTACCCGGTTTCGCGGACGGTCTGGTCTCGGTCCAGGACGCCGGTGCCCAGCTTGCGGCCGAGCTGTTGGACGCCAAGCCGAGAGAGCGGGTGCTCGACGCCTGCGCCGCCCCCGGCGGTAAGAGCGCCCACATCCTGGAGCGGGCGGGGGGCGATTTAGACCTCACGGCCCTGGATAGCGACCCCGCACGCTTGGAGCAGGCACGGAACCATCTGCGCCGGCTCGACCTCTCGGCCCGGATCGTCCAGGGCGATGCCACCGCTCCGCACGGTGCTTGGGCGCAAGCAGGCTACCACCGCATTCTCCTGGATGCCCCCTGCTCTGCCACCGGGGTTATCCGCCGCCATCCGGACATCAAATGGCTACGCCGGGAGACGGACATCCCGGTGCTGAAACGCTCGCAGATACGCATGCTGGAGGCCCTGTGGCCCCGGCTACTCCCCGGTGGCACCCTGCTCTACGTTACCTGCTCCCTGTTACCGGCAGAGAACGAGGGGCCGATCCGGGCTTTCCTCGCACACTGCAGGAATGTCCGTGTCCGTCCGCTGGAGCCAATCTGGGGCTTGGCGCGCTCACCCGGGCGACAAATCCTGCCTCGGGAGGGCGGACCCGATGGCTTCTACTACGCGGCATTGGAGAAATGCGGCTAATGCGTCCAGGGAGCCCTCTCCGCCGCTTGGTCCTCCAGGTACTGCTCATACTCTGGATGCTAGCCACGGCCTCTCCGGTCGCAGCGGAATTCACCGTTGCCAAGGTGGAAACTCGCTACGAGGGGAATCGATTGGTCCTGGACCTCGGCATCGATTACGGCTTCAGTGAAGAGGCCTTGGAGGCTCTGGATCATGGCGTCCCCTTGACCCTGGAGGTTCACATCCAGCTGCGCGGTGTCGACGACTGGGTGTGGGACCCGAGCCTAATCGACCAACGGCTCCGTTACGTCATCCGCTATAAGCCCCTATCCGAGCACTATCTGGTCTCCCCGCTGCCGGGTCACGACGGCGTCAGCTACGTGACCCGGGATGCGACCATCGCTGCCCTGGGGGAGATCCATGGTCTACAGCTGGCATCCAAAAAACAGCTACGGGCAGCGGGTGGCCCCTTCGCTCTGTGGATCAAGGCCGCCCTGGACACCGATGGGCTCCCCCTCCCTCTACGGCCCATCGCCTACCTTTTTCCCGCCTGGAAACTTTCCAGTGGGTGGACCCAGTGGCCCTTGCAGCCCTGAAACGCCTGCGCTATCCGGGTATGTTCCCGGTCGTGGCCCTGATGGTCGTCCTGTTCGTCGCCCTGGACCTCATGAGCGGTGCGGTCCAAAACTCCGAAGAGCTCAACCGCGCCTTCGTGCCCTTGCTCTTTCTGGTACTCCTGGGCCTCTTGGCCCTGGCGATCCTGGTCATCGTCAATATTATCAAGCTGGTACGCCACTATCGCCGGCAGACCGCCGGCTCCCGTCTGACCGGTCGCATCCTGGTCCGTTTCGCACTGATCTCCCTGCTGCCGGTAGGCGTGCTCTACTATTATTCGCTCGGCTTCCTGCTGCACGGCATCGACAGCTGGTTCGACGTCGAGATAGACCGAGCCATGAAGGACGCGATCAAGCTCAACCAAGCCTCCCTCGACCTCAATCAACGGGTGTTGCTCAAGTACTCCGAACAGTTGTTGGCGAGCATCGAGGATAACTCCATGACCGCATTGGCACTGAGCCTGGATACCATCCGACACCAAGCCGGGGCGCTGGAGACCTTGATCCTGGGTCCGGGCGGACAGGTCCACGGCTATGCCAACGCGGACCCCACACAATTGGTCCCGAGCTACCCGGAGCGGGAGATCCTGCAGCGGGTACGCGCCGGCACCAGCCATGTCGGGCTGGAGACACGTGCCAGCGGCGAGGTGGTGGTGCGAGTGCTGGTCGCGGATCCCGTCAGCCACCTGCGTGCGCTGCAGATCATCTTTCCCACCTCCGAGCGTATCAGCGGACTCTCGCAACGCCTGGAGAACGCCTACAATCGCTATGCCGAGCTGGCCTATTTGCGCCAGTCCCTCAAGCTCAGCTTCTCCATCACCCTATCGCTGGTGCTGGTCTTCGGCCTGATGGCGGCCCTGATCGTCGCCTTCCACACGGCGCGGCGCTTGGTCGCACCGGTGGCGAATATCGCCCGTGGTACCCGGGCCGTGGCCGAGGGCGACTACGAGCAACAGCTCCCGCTCCCGCGTCACGACGACGAGTTGGCCCTCCTGGTGGACTCCTTCAACGCCATGACCCGCCGCATCGCTATGGCCCGGGATGCCGAGCACCGCAGCCGGCAAGTGGTGGAGGCCCAGCGAACCTATCTGGAGACGGTCCTCGGCCGGCTATCCTCCGGCGTCGTCGCCATCGAGCCCGACCAACGGCTGCGCACCGCCAACCCCGCCGCCCGGCTCATCCTGGACCTGCCGGCCGACGCCGTGCGGAACCTGAACCTGAACGGGCTCGCCTATCGCCACCCGCACCTCGTACGCTGGGTGGGAACCGTGCAGGAACATTGGGACCAAGCCGAGGATTGGCGGACCGAGATCACCCTGCTCAGCGGCGAGGGCCGGCAGATACTCCTATGCCGAGGCAGTCCCCTGGCATACCCGGACACCGGCGAGCAAGGCCATGTGGTAGTCTTCGATGACATCACGACCCTGATCACGGCTCAGCGTGATGCCGCCTGGGGCGAGGTCGCCCGCCGCTTGGCCCATGAAATCAAGAACCCGCTGACCCCCATCCGGCTCTCCGCCGAGCGCCTGCGTCACAAGCTGCTGCCCAAGCTGCGAGACCAGGACGCCGGCATCCTCGACCGTTCCACCCACACCATCGTCACCCAGGTGGAAGCCATGAAGGCGATGGTCAACGACTTCTCCAACTATGCCCGTCCACCGCAGATCGAGGCCAAACCTCTATGCCTGGATACTCTGGTCGCGGAGATCACGGACCTCTACCGCAGCGTCGGTCCCGGCGACGGCCCGAAGCTACGCCTACAAGCCCCGAATACTCGCATTCTGGGTGATCCGTTGCGCTTGCGCCAAGTGATCCATAACCTGTTGAAGAACGCCCAGGAGGCCATGGAAGGCCAAGCCGAGCCGCGTATCCTGGTGACCACATCACAGGTCGAGCACGCCGAACAGAGCTATATCGAGCTGCGGGTTCAAGACTCCGGAGGAGGCATCGACGAAGCCCAACTCGGCACCATCTTCGATCCTTATGTCACGACCAAGGCGAAAGGGACCGGATTGGGGCTTGCCATCGTCAAGAAAATTACAGAGGAACACGGCGGTACCATCCGGGCCGAGAATGCGCACGGCGGAGCCCGGCTCAGCGCCAGACTACCCGTGTGGCGGGGTGAGCCCACGACCGACCGGTCCGGTTCGCCCGGTATTCCCATGACCACCGATCCCTGAGGGCACGTTTGGATTTTTCGGTAGAGTTCTCATCTTGTTGTTATCGAATAACGGGAACCTTGAAAGACGGCCTCCTCGGGATTTTTCGCGGTGCCCGCTACACCGGATATGACAAAGTAGGGGCGGGCGCCGCCCGCCCCTACGTCCTGTCTCGACGAGGTTCCGCACCGAGCTATTTGGGGACCTTGCATCCCCACGGTCCGGTGGTGACAATTCTGGCTTCCCTACTTCTCCCGGACAGAGCCATGTCCCACGATCAAAACTTCAAGGATCTCCTCATCGACCACCCGCGCCAAGCGCTGGCCTTTTTTGCCGCAGCCGAGGCCGCCCATATCGATGTACGAGCACGCATCCTACCCATCCGCCAAGAGCCCCTACAAGAATGCCTCGGCGAACGCTTTCGCGAGCTAGATGTACCCTTGCTGGTGGAGTGGCCTGACCGCCGGCGCGAGAGCCTGCTGTTCGTGCTCGAAGAAGAGAGCGACGCTCGGCGTTTCTCGATCCACCGTCTAGTCCAGTACCGGTGGTCATCTTCCTGCGCCGAGCTGGCAAGGTCCCACAACGGCTGCGTCTGAGTGGCGATCGCCACGCTTACCTCGACTTCTTCTACCTAAGCTGCGCTCTGGGTGATCTGCCTTACGAGCAGTATCGCGATAGCGACAACATTATTGCCCAGCTGAACCTGCCCAATATGTCCTATTCCTCCCGAGCATAAGGTCGCGGTCTATGCCCAAGCGGTACGGGGGCTGATCGCCTTGGAGTCTGATCCCGAGAAGCAGCTTAAGTACTTGGATTTCATCGACATCTACGCCGCCCTTGAAGATAATGAACGGGCCCGATATCAACGTGACTATCCTCAGGAGACCAAGATCATGAGCCGATTTGCTGAACGCTTCCGCGAGGAGGGTATGCAACAGGGTATGCAACAAGGCCTGGAGCAGGGCATGCAGCGGGGCGAGGCTCTGGTCCTGGAGCGGCTGCTGCAACTGAAAGTCGGAACCCTACCCGAAACGGTGCAGCAACGTATCGAGCAGGCCAACGAGCGACCCTACTGGAGTGGTCCGAACGGGTCCTTACCGCTGACCGTCTCGACGAGGTCCTGCACTGAGCCATTCGGGAACCTTGAAAAATTCTAAGGTCCCCACAACCGATCAGAGCGAAACGAGCATGGGTGCACCACACATCCTAGTAGTCGACGACGAGCCGGATATCCGGACCCTGGTACAGGAAATTCTGGAAGACGAAGGCTACACCGTCAGCAGTGCCGAAAACGGAGCAGCCGCACGTCATGCCCTGCGCGACCGGCGACCCGATCTCATGCTGCTCGATATCTGGATGCCGGACTGCGACGGCATCAGCCTACTCAAAGAATGGGCGCAAAACGACGGCCTACCCTGTCCGGTCATCATGATGTCCGGTCACGGCACGGTGGAAACCGCCGTAGAGGCGACCCGCCTCGGTGCTTACGACTTCCTCGAAAAACCCTTATCCATGGCTAAGCTCCTGCTCACGGTGGAGCATGCCCTGGAGACGGACAAGCTGCGGCAGGAATATGCGGGGCTGAGGCAACGTACTGCTATGGCCCACGAGCCGATCGGCCACAGCGCCGCCATGCAACGGCTGCGCGAGCAAGTTAAACGCATCGCTCAGCACGACACCTGGGTGCTGATCACCGGCGAGGCCGGTAGCGGACGCGAGACCTTCTCCCGTTACCTCCACGCACAGAGCCCACGCCGAGACCGCCCCTTCGTGACCCTCGGGGTCTCCGCCATTGCCCACAACAACGCCGCGCGGGAGCTGTTCGGAACCGAGCAGGACGAGCACATCCACTACGGCAGCCTGGAACAGGCCGCCGGCGGCACACTGCTACTCGAAGAAGTGGCGGATATGGACCAGCCGGTTCAGGGCCAACTGCTCGGTGCCCTGGAAACCGGCTCCTTCCTCCGTGTCGGTGGCTCCGAGCCGGTACGTATCGACGTGCGTATCATCGCCGTCACCCAACGGGACCTGGAAGAAGAGGTACGCAGCGGGCGTTTTCGCGACGACCTCTTCTACCACCTGAACGTCGTACCTCTCCATATCCCACCGCTACGCCAACACAACGAAGACGTACCCGAGCTACTGAACCACTATGTGGACTATTTCACCACCTACGAGAAGCTGCCCTATCGCCGCTTTGACGTCGGGGCCCAGAATTTCATGCGCAACTACGACTGGCTGGGGAACGTACTCGAGCTCAAAAACCTAGTGCAGCGGGTACTGATTCTGGGAGCCGGGGATGAAATCACTCGCGACGAAGTCGAAACCGCGCTCGGGACACCCCCGATCCTGCCCGGTAAGCCATTGGAAAACCTAGTCTCCTTCGACCAGCCGCTGCGGCAGGCACGGGAGCAATTCGAAAAGGCCTATCTGCAATACCAGATGACCAAACATGAAGGCAATGTGAGCAAATTGGCCAAGGAAGCGGGTATGGAACGCACACACCTGTACCGTAAGCTACGCTCGTTGCAAATCGGGATCAAAGAGCGACGGTAGGAGACCTCGATGGAGGAGCACAGGAAAGCGAGGGAGCGTAAGCGACGAGCGGAGTGCGACGATCCCCGCGTAGCCGTAGGGCCGAGCGTTTCGTCGGAGTGCGGCGCGTGAGCGCCGGCGGAGACGAAAGGCAAGGCCATGCGACGCGGCGTCAAGTCATTGCGGGAGTCCTGGCGCCGCGCGGAGTGCGCGCCGGGACGGACGCAGGACGAACGGGGCCGCCGAAGGCCATGGCCGACGCCTGATTTTTTGCGAAACCCGAAATCGGACGGATCCTATTTCGGGTTTCGCAAAAAATGGCGACGCTCCGGACCTAGCAAGATCATCGCGCCACTGGAGCGAAAGACTCGATATCGCCCAACTTAATCTCGGAGCGATTCAGGTGCGAGAAAGACGAATGAGCGCCCCATTTTCTGCTTTACCAGCATCCCAAGCTCGCCCAAGGCCAACAAATCGGTGAGGGCCGTTTGATAGACCACGTTGTGACTCCGACGTTGCCCTTCGATCGTGTAACCTGTACCCGGATGCCGAAGTGCATGGCGGATCAGCGCGAGCTGACGGTGATTGAGGGCGGCTTGCCATTGCTCGGATGCATGCAGCAGCGACTCGATTTCGTGCCGCTCTTCGGCTTTGCGGCGTAGATAGGCATGGAACTCGTCGATCGCCCGGATAACAGTAGCCAATTGGTGGACGATGAAATAAGTGACATCCCTGTCGTCCATCTCGGTGTAGCCTCCGGAGAGCGCGGACCAGTAGAAAAGCGCACGAGCGATCCGGCCATTGCCATCGACGAACGGGTGGTCATAGGCGAGCGCGAAATGCAGGAGAATCGCGCGGATGATCGGAGGAACGAAAGGCTCGCCGCTGGTCTCGTTCGCGAATCGGTACAATCGATCCAGCCGCTCGGGAAGCTGATGCGGCGGGAGGGGGTATGTGCAAGATATCGGTTATCGTGGTGGTCGACCACCCGGATGTGCTCTTCCGGGCGTCTCAACCGACCCGCGGCGAAGGGATCATCCAGGGTATCCAGGGTCAAGACGCGGTGCAGATCGAGGATTACCTCCGGCGTCAAGGGATTGCGAGCGCGTTTAGAAATCGAGCGCATGGCATGGAAATTGTTGAAGATCATCCGCTTGCTCTTGTCCCGGGGCCGTCGCCCCTGGCGTAGCATCTCCTTGGCCACTTGCCGAGTAGTCGATGCACCCTCCAGCTGGCTCGAGGTGATAGCCTCCTCGACCAGTGAGCGGACCAAGTAAGTATCGCGGTTCTCGGGATTGGCGATTGCCAGGGCTTCGAAGCGGATATGGCCGGATGCATCGCGATCGATGCGATGCAGTCGGCCGAGGATAGGATCGGCAAGTACGAGCCGGAATGGACGATTCGCTTTATCCTTTAGCGGGAGTGACTTGTAGAGCACGCGGCGGACAGTCTTGACTGCGAACCACCAATCCTCGTGGGAGAAACCCTCGGGAGGCGTCTTGTGGCGAAGCTTGTCCCAATGCAGATAATGTCCACCCGGAGCCGGGCCGACGGAGGTGCCGAGCAGCCTCCGAAGCTGCTCGGAGCCAGCCCCTAGGATCGAGTGGGTGAGGTCGCCGTAGCTTGGGGGCGTCAGAGGAATCTTCATGCGCGCCGCATTTTGATATTGGAAAACTAAAAACCTGTGAATTCAGTAAATTGTCCGCCAGGGGCAAGGGGTCGTCCAAGCAATACTTCCGCCTACGATGGCTTAATTACTAATTTGACATTTATTAGTAGTACTTTAGTACAAACCGGTCTGATACCGGGAAGCAGGCAAAACTCATGACCATCGATTTCTCCGAATACGTCACCGGCCTCGACACCGAGCCCGGACACGAGCATCATCAAGCGCTCGAATCCAGCTATCACGAGGCCGCTCGGGTCATGTCCCCCCGGGGACTCGACCACTACCTCACGGGCATCAAGGCCATGGGCACCCTGAACAAGGGGGAGGACCTGATCCTCACCTATATCCAGGAAATGCCCAGTGTGGCCAAGGAATTGGGGGAGGACATCGTCCCCGACATCGTCAGCGCCCTGATGAAGCTCGCCTCCCATACCTCGGGGACCGTGGTTACCCTGATGATGGCCAACATGCCCTTGGCCGCCCAGCGACTCGGCGACAACGAGGTGATGCGCGGTTATCTCAAGCTGCTCCATCAGCTCGCCGGCAAAGCTCCGCGGGGGCTGCGTCCCATGATGGAGAACATGGACGAGCTACTGTCCAAGCTCACCCTGGGGGGACTACGCCGCTGGGCCCTGTGGGGGGCCCAAGCCCATCAACGGGACCTGGACGGACAGATGGCCTATTTCGGTCTCCGCACGGAGTCGTCCCGGGCCGTGCTCCAAAAGGAGCGCCGCGGGACCCTGTTCGTCGATAATCAGCGCAAGCTCAACTTCTATCTCCGTGCCCTCTGGGCCCGCGCCTTCTTCATGCGCCCCACCTCCGGCGATTACGAGACTCGCCGGGGGCTCAAACCCTTCATCGAAGACTTCCAGATCCACCTGCCGGACGCCTTCGACCCCTTCCACGGCATTTCCGGGCTGGAGGTTTACCGGGCCAGCGCCGCCCACTGCGCGGCCCACATGGTCTACACCCGCCAACCGATCAGTGCCGAGCAGCTCAGTCCCGCCCAGATGAAGCTCATCGAGCTGTTCGAGGACGCCCGGGTCGAGCATCTGGCGATCCGCGATTTTCCGGGACTGCGCAAGCTTTGGCTCGGTTTCTTCACCGCCCCCATTACCCCGGACGAAGAGTTCGTCGAGCTGCATCCCATGATGGATATCATGATGCGATTGGCCACCGCCCTGCTCGACCCCCACTACCGGGACGAAGATCCTCTCATCAACGACACCGCCGCCGATTTTCGCCGCCAGCTCGAGACCCGCGCCGACGACAACCAACTCAGTTGGGATGCGGGGGTTACCTTCTACAACCAAGTAATCCAACAGGTCGCCCTGCCCAACCTTCGGGTCCTGGAGGACTGGCCCATCCCCTACCGGGACGACAACCGGTACCTTTGGGCCTTTACCGAGAATATGTTCGTGGAGGCGGGACTGGATTACCTGCCGGAGCACGAGCAACAGGTGCGCAAGTATGTCTCGGCAGTGGAAATGGCCAACGAGGTGGATTGCGAGCTGGCCGGCGACGACGCCCAAGAGATCTGGATCTGTGCCACCGAGCTTTTTCCCTATGAGGACGAGGGTATCAGCTACAATGAAATGTGGGGCAAGGAGCCGGTCTCCGATCCCTATCACTACCAGGAATGGGACTACCATGTGCAGCTCTTCCGCCCGGACTGGGCCACGGTCATCGAACGCCGCCAGGGTAAGGACGACCCCGAGCGCATGGACGAGATCCTCACCAAATACAAGCCCATCGCTAGCCGCATCCGTCATCTGATCGATGCCCTACAGCCCCAAGGTATCGTGCGCCGGCGTGGCTACGAGGAAGGCGAGGAGCTAGACCTCAATGCCGCGGTACGGGCCATGATCGACATCCGGCGCGGTATCATGCCGGACACGCGTATCAACATCCGTATCGATCGCCACATCCGCGACCTCTCCATCCTGGTACTCATGGACCTTTCGGAATCCACCAACGAAAAGGTCGGCGTACAGGAAGGCGACCCGGACTATGACACCGCCCCCTCGATCCTAGACCTGACCCGCGAGGCTACCGGGCTTTTGGCCTGGGCCATCGACGCCATCGGCGACAACTTCGCCGTTCACGGATTCGCCTCCGACGGTCGCCACGACGTCCAATACTACCGTTTCAAGGACTTCGAGCAGACCTATGACGACGAGGCCAAATCCCGTATGGCCGGAATGCAGGGCGATCTCTCCACCCGCATGGGCGCGGCCCTGCGCCACGCTGGCTGGCACCTGACCCGACAGCCGGCCCAAAAGCGGCTGGTGCTGCTTATTACCGACGGTGAACCCGCCGACATCGACGAGCGCGATCCCCAATACCTGCGCCACGATACCAAGCAGGCGGTGGAAGAGCTGGCCACCCGAGGGGTCTACACCTACTGCCTGACCTTGGACCCCGATGCCGACCGCTACGTAGCCCGCATCTTCGGGAAGAACAACTACGCGATCGTGGACCATGTGGAGCGGCTGCCGGAGCGCTTACCGGCGGTCTTCGCGGCCATTACCGGTTGAGGCCGAAAACGCTGCGGTTTCACCGTGGGTGAGACGTTGTCCGAGTGCAAGACACGACCAGGAGCCGCAGCCAGGCCGATTGCAACCCGTGGTCACCCTAGTGCTCGGGTGCGAGAACGGAGTAGCACGTCGGAGAATCCCTAGGCGACGTAACTCTTCAGGGCCTCTTGCCAAGTGGCAGGCTACACACGTAACCTAGGCCCATGCTGGAATAACCTACCCTAACCCATTCTCCGAAAAACCCTGACGACGAGCTTAAGCGGTTGTGTGAACGGGTGGCGGAGCAGACGGCGCTCATTGAGCATCTGCGCGAGCGCATCCGGGAGTTGGAAGCGCGCTGGGCCAAGGATAGCCACAACTCCAGCCGGCCCCCATCTTCGGACTCACCGATCAAGAAGCCGCCACCACGCTCGCAACACCAGCCAACCGGGCGCAAGCCAAGTGGACAACCGGGCCGACGCGGTGTCACTCGCTCCCTGGTCGATCACCCCGACCAGTGCGTGATCATCCCGTTGACGGGGACCTGCGCCTGCAGACGTTGCGGCATCAGGATCGCGGCTACAGTGCTCGCGGAGCGACGCCAGGTGGTCGAGGTGGTGATCCAGCGTAAGGTCATCGAGTACCGCATTGTCGGCGGAACCTGTGCCTGTGGACGCGCGCAACGCAGCATCTTCCCTGCAGGGATTGAGGCCCCGGTGCAATATGGACCGAGCGTACTGGCCTTTGCGGTCTACATGACCCAATACCAGTTGTTGCCCTGCCAGCGCACCGCCGGGGTGCTCAATGAGCTGGCCGGCCTTGGAATCTCACCGGCCACCCTCCAGCGTGCCGTACGGGTGGCCGCCACCCGCCGGGCGGTGCCAGTCAACGCGATTCGCCGCGCACTCGTCGCCGCGCCAGTGGCCCATGCCGCCGAAACCGGCCGGCGCGTGAACGGCAACCTGTACTGGCTACACGTACTCAGCACCGACCGGCTTACGGCCTGCTTCCCTCATCCCAAACGTGGTGCCGAGGCCCTGGATGCGTTCGGCTTGTTGGCCCCGTTCTCTGGCGTACTCGTGCATGATCACTGGTCAGCCTGCCAGCGCTACCCATGTTGGCATGCCTTCTGCAATGCCCATCATCTACGTGAGCTAACCGCTATCGCTGAGAGGTCCCCAAGCCAGCCGTGGACAACCGATATGACCGCGCTGTTGTGCCAAGCCAATGCCCTGGTCGGCGAGGCCACAGTCCGGCGATATTTTCAACTCGCTCGTCCTGACGTTCCAAGGGCAACCCCCAATGCCCCAAGTTTGGAGTAGCTGAATAGTTACGGCTTCGCGTAGGGAAAAATTCCAGGAATGAAATTTTTCAAAGTCCCCACGAGGGTACTTTGAACAGTTCGAGATGCCCGTGCAAGGCAGGGATTTCCTGTTGACTTTCAAGCATGTAAGTTTTTGAAAAACCGAATCGAAGCGAAAGCCTCATTTTCGTATCGAGACTTGAAAAATTCCAAAGACGGGATTTTTCAAGGCTCTTATATCAGTCCGTTTTAATCTCGGAAAATCCTTGAGCATGTGGTATAAAACTGGAGCCGATTGGTTTATTCTACAAGGAGATATCAAAATGTCGAAAACCATCAAACTCGTTTCCCTGTCCGCAGCCGTCGTGCTGGGTGTCGGGCTGCTGGGCGGATGCATCGATAAGGAGGCCCGCAATATGGCCCAAGAAGCTCTCAGCAAAGCCAGCGGTGCTCAGATGTGTTGCGACGATAACACCGAGCGCCTGGATCGGATGTTCAAGAAGATCATGGGCAAATAGGTCCGATTAGGACACCTTTAGGAAAATTCAAGGTATGCGTGCGGGGCAGAGATGCCCCGCTAGCTTTCAAGCCTATAAGTGCTTGAAAGGTAGAACGAAATGAAATATTTCCGCTTCAAGTCTTGGGAAATTCCAGGGATCGAATTTGGGTACGGCTCTTCTGAAATGACGCGGAGAAACCTGGAAACAAAGGCTCAGCCGATCGTAGAACATACAAGGGTGGGCTGTGTCCACCCTTGCGTTTAGGCGATTTCTATCCAAATGAAATACCATACTTGGTAGTCTTTTCGTCCGCTTTCCGTATTGCGGTAACTGTTATACCCGTCACATATAGTTTTTCCGCCATGCTGTGCCCGTCCCTCGCACTCGATAGCGGTGTTGTGACTCGTCGCCATAGGGTCTGGCTATTTTTCCTCGTCGCGCCTAGCTCTCGGGCACGATAAACGCCCCTCGCTTTCCAAAAACCATGTGCGGCGGGTAATGGGAAGACAAACGGATGATTTTCGGCTGGTGCCCATAGGATAGCCGGTTATACTTGGCCAGCTCGGCAGCTTCCTCTATCCAATCCAACCGTCAAGACCGCATCGCAGGAGAACCGAGATGCAAGAATTGAAGAAAAATCCGACCTTCGAAGGGCCGGAAGGGCCGCTGGTGCTGGTCATCATGGATGGGGTTGGGATCGGTAGATATCCGGAGAGCGATTTTGTCAAGATCGCCCATACCCCCCACCTGGACTGGTTGCGCGAGCATGCGACTTATACCCAGGTCAAGGCCCATGGCACGGCGGTCGGCCTGCCAGACGATAGCGACATGGGAAACTCCGAGGTCGGTCACAACGCGATCGGCTGTGGTCGGATTTTCTCCCAAGGCGCGGCTCTGGTAGACCAAGCTATCGCCTCCGGCTCCTTGTTCAAGGGTCCGGTCTGGAAAGAGCTGACGGCGAATGTCAAAGACAAGCGATCGACGCTGCATTTCATTGGCCTATTCTCGGACGGCAATGTCCACTCGAATCTCAGCCACCTGGAAGCGATGCTGACCCGGGCCAAATCGGAAGGGATCGCCAAGGTCCGCATCCATCCTCTGATCGACGGCCGCGATGTACCCCCGACTTCCGTGCTCGAGTATGTGGAACGCTTCGACAAGTTTCTGGCAGACCTCGATGAAGATGGCATTCTGGACTATTGTGTGGCGTCCGGCGGCGGCCGCATGCACATGACTATGGACCGCTATAACGCCAACTGGAGCATGGTCGAGCGTGGCTGGCAGGCCCATGTTAAAGGCGAGGGCCGGCTGTTCAAGACCATGCGCGAGGCGGTGGAGACCTTCCGCGGGGAGCGGCCGGGTATCCTGGATCAGGACCTTCCGGCCTTCGTCATCGAACGCGACGGTACCCCAGTGGGGCCAATCGTGGAAGGCGACAGCGTCATCTTCTTCAATTTCCGCGGTGACCGCTCGCTGGAGATCACCAAGGCCTTTGAGGCCGAGGAGCTGACCGAGTTCGACCGAGGCCCGAGGCCAAATGTGCTGTATGCTGGCATGATGCAGTACGACGGCGACCTGTGCGTGCCGGAGAAATATCTGGTATCACCGCCGGCGATCGATCGCACCATGAGCGAGTACCTCTCCAACGTAGGGGTACGGCAGTTTGCAATCTCCGAGACCCAAAAATATGGCCACGTGACCTACTTCTTCAACGGCAACAATTCGGGCAAATTCGCCACGGAGGCTTGGCGGGAGATCCCCTCGGACGTTTGCCCATTCGAAGACGCACCGCGGATGAAGGCGAGCGAGATCACCGACGTCGTGGTGGAGGCGATCAAGGGTGGCGAGTACCGATTCATACGCCTAAACTATCCCAACGGTGACATGGTCGGTCACACGGGAGTGACCGATGCCGTGAAGCTGGCTATCGAGGCCGTGGACGAAGGTGTCGGCAAGATCATGGCTGCGGTCGAGAAGGCCAAGGGGATCGCGATCTTTTCGGCGGACCACGGTAACTCCGACGACATGTACGAGGTGGACAAGAAGACCGGTGAGCTGAAGCGGGATACCGAGGGTCGGTATCTGCCCAAGACGGCGCACTCCCTCAATCCGGTGCCGGCGATCGTCTACGACCCGACCAATGTCTCCGGCGCGTCCCTCGCACCGGTGGTGGACCCGGGTATCGCTAACTTAGCGGCCACCTGCATCACGCTCCTCGGCTTCTACCCCCCGGAAGACTACACCTCGAGCCTAGTGACGGTGGGATAAGAGCAGGACGAGGGAGTTGAAAAGATCGTCGGACTTGTTTGCGGTGGTTCGAAAGGTAGGAGCGGATGACGGAAAAGGCATCCACGTCGGTTTCGGAGCGGAAACAACGGGAGACTTTCTGCTTGAGTTTAGGCATTCGCAGGTTGCGTTCGGTTTGGTTGTTGTCGAAGGGAATGCGCAGGTCGGTGAGGAAGCGCAGGACTTCGTTGCGGTACTCGCGCAGTCGCCGAATGAGGTTGCAGGCTGGGGATTGTTTGACTCACCCGCGGGTTCCAGGACGACGGGAACGGGGAGGATTGCCAGCTTCGGCGTCGGTGAGGATGGTGTCGTAGCGGGTCCGCAAACGCTCGATGTCGCCGGTGGGCAGTGCCTTGAGGACCTGGGCCTCCCCGCCGATCAGGGCATTGCTTGGCACAACTGGAGGAGCACAGGAAAGCGAGGGAGCGTAAGCGCCGCGCGGAGTGCGCGCCGGGACGGACGCAGGACGAACGTGGGCCGCCGAAGGCCCATGGCCGTCGCCTGATTTTTTGCACCTGAAATCGGACGGACCCCATTTCGGGTTTCGCGAGGAATGGCGACGATCCGGGGTTGGTTTGGGGACCTCTCAGCGATAGCGGTTAGCTCACGTAGATGATGGGTATTGCAGAAGGCATGCCAGCATTGGTAGCGTTGGTAGGCCACCCCGTGGTCATGCACGAGTACGCCAGCGAACGGCGCCAACAAGCCGAACGCATCCAGGGCCTCGGCACCGCGTTTGGGATGAGGAAGTAGGTCGTAAGCCGGTCGGTTCTGAGTACGTGTAGTCAGTATCAGGTTGCCGTTCACGCGCCGGCCGGTTTCGGCGGCATGGGCCACTGGTGCGGCGATGAGTGTGCGGCGAATCGCGTTGACTGGCGCCTCCAGGGCAGTAGCCGCCACCCTTACGGCGCTCTGGAGGGTGCCCGGTGAGATCCCAAGGCCGGCCAGCTCATTGAGCACCCTGGCGGTGCGTTGGTAGGGCAGCAACTGGTATTGGGTCATGTAGACCGCAAAGGCCAATACGCCCGGTCCGTATTGTACCGGGGCCTCAATCCCTGCAGGAAACGTGCTGCGTTGCGCGCGCCCACAGGCACAGGTTCCGCCGACAATGCGGTACTCGATGTACCTTACGCTGGATCTCCACCTCGACCACTTGGCGTCGCTCCGCGAGTACTGTAGCCGCGATCCCGGTGCCGCAACGTCCGCAGGCGCAGGTCCCCGTCAACGGGATGATCACGCACCGATCGGGGTCATCAACCAGAGAGCGGGTGACGCCGGATGGCGACCGGCTGGAGTTGTGGCTATCTTTGGCCAAACGCGCTTCCAACTCCCGGATGCGCTCGCGCAGTTGCTCAATGAGTGCCGCCTGCTCCGCAACCTGTTCACACAACCGCTTAAGCTTGTCGTCAGGGCTTTCTGGAGAATGGGTTAGGGCGCGCGGTTCAGGCATGGTTCCATGGGTACGCGCGTAGCCTGCTGCTTGGCAAGAAGTCCTGAATAGTTACCCGCGGGGAACCGAGACCGTTCAGACGCTGGTTGTAAAGGCTAGGCATCTCGGCTTTACAGTCCGTGAGGTCGCTTGATATGCACGAATAAACTCAACTGTAAAATAGTGTTTTACGAGATGTTTGATGAGAGCCGCGCCCAAATGCGATTTCAACTTGACTCCGGCTTTCAATTACTCACGTGCTTGAAAAACCGGCAGGGTACCCCTACCCTGCACGGGCACTTCGAATTCTTCTAAGGTGCCTTATTAAAAATTATCGAAGGCAGAAAGACCGCAAACCATGAGCCTGATCGATCCGAAGCTCCGACACACCGGGGGCCGGTAGGTTCGATGGTGTTTTGCCGGACACGCCATCTCTTGATCGCGGTCGTCGTCGGGGCGGGCAGCGGGCAAATGATCGCTGCCTGTGGCCAAAAGGGAGCCCTATACCTTCCGCAGCCGGAACCGAAATCCGCGGCGCAGATAATGGCCGACCAACCGCAGCAGACGGTTGTTGATGCGCCGATCGGAGAAACCGGGCCCACACCGACTCCCGAGGTCGAGCAACCGAGACGGCAATAGGTCGATGAACCCCTTTCAATACCGTGGTGACGATCTATACGCCGAAGAGCTACCCGTCACCGACATAGCCGCACGCTTCGGCACGCCTTGCTACGTCTACTCCCGGGCCGCCCTCGAGCATCATTGGCGTACGTTCGACACGGCATTCCGCAATCGGCCACACTTGATCTGTTTCGCTGTCAAAGCCAACTCCAACCTCGCAGTACTCAATGTCCTGGCCCGTCTGGGTTCGGGCTTCGACATCGTCTCCGGGGGCGAGTTGGCGCGGGTGCTGGCCGCCGGTGGCGAGGCCTCGAAGGTCGTCTTCTCCGGTGTCGGCAAACGCGACGACGAGATCCGCCAAGCCCTGGCACTGAACATCCGCTGCTTCAACATCGAATCGGAGCAGGAATTGGAGCGGATCGATGCCATCGCCGCAGAAACGGGCAAACAGGCCCCCGTCGCCTTGCGGGTCAACCCGAACGTGGATGTCCACACCCATCCCTACATTGCCACCGGGCTCAAGGAGAACAAATTCGGTATCGATATCCACATCGCGGAGGCGGTCTACCGGCGGGCGGCGGCGATCCCCAACTTGTTGGTGAAGGGCATCACCTGCCACATAGGCTCCCAGATCATGGAGCTGTCCCCCTTCCTCGATGCCCTGGAAAAAATCCTGGAATTGGTCGACAAGTTGGAACACGGCGGTATCCCCATCGCCCATCTGGACCTGGGAGGAGGGCTCGGCATCCGTTACACCGACGAGCAACCGCCGGGGCCGGATGCCTACACGCAGGCCCTCGATCGCCTCCTGGAGGGATACCGCTACGAGATCGTCTTGGAGCCAGGGCGAGCGATCGCCGGCAATGCGGGAATACTGCTGACCCGGGTGGAGTACATCAAACCCACCGAATACCGGCGCTTCGCCATCGTCGATGCGGCTATGAACGACCTGCTGCGCCCGTCCCTCTACCAAGCACGGCATCGGGTCATGCCTGCCCGGCGCAAGGGTACCGGAACCCAGGCCCGCTACGACTTGGTGGGTCCGGTATGCGAGACCGGAGACTTCCTCGCCAAGGGGCAGGATCTGACTTTGGTGCAGGGCGACCTGCTGGCCATGTGTTCTAGCGGTGCCTATGGCTTTACCCTGAGCTCCAACTACAACAGCCGCCCACGGATCCCGGAGCTCATGGTAGATGGCCCCGAATCCTATTTGGTGCGCCGCCGCGAGTCCCTCGCCGACCTCTACCGAGGCGAATCGGTACTGCCCGTATAGCTCGGGGAAACCCTGAGGGAACCTTGGAAAATTCCTTCTTTGGAATTGTTCGGGATCTCCTCTTCCAAGGTCTCCATAAAGATCAACAATCCCGAGATGAAACGCCGTTTAGAGCTCGAGCTGATGACCGAGGCCGAACAGGCCCGCACCTACGCCCAAGCCGACTTCTCCGAGCCCAATGCCCACTTCATCCGGTTACTCGAAGCCTTGGGGCCGGGCGATCTCGCCGGAGCACGCGCCGTGGACCTGGGTTGCGGACCGGCCGACATAGCCCGGCGCTTCCTCAAGGCCTACCCCCGAGCCGAATGCGACGCGTTGGACGGCTCGGCCGCCATGCTGGAGCAAGCCCGCTTGGCCTTGGACGAGCTGCCGGGGCTGGCCAAGCGCTGCCGGTTGATTCAGGATGTCCTACCATCCACGCAGCTCCCGAAATCCGCCTACGACCTAGTGCTCTCCAACAGCCTGCTGCACCACCTGCACGATCCCCAAGTCCTGTGGCAAAGCCTCCGTACCGCCGCCAAGCCGGGCGCCATCGTGCTCGTCATGGACCTGATGCGCCCCCCTTCGGCCATGTGGGCCGAGTCCCTGGTGGTCGCCTACGCGGCGGATGCCCCGGAGCTGTTGCGCCAGGATTTCCGCAACTCCCTCCGCGCCGCCTTCGAACCCCAGGAAGTGGTCGCGCAGATCAAGGCGGCAGGGCTGGATGGACTCGAGGTCGGCGTCGTCAGCGACCGCCACTTGGCCGTACAGGGGCGGCTGGCCTTTGCCTAGGCCCTGTTGGTATTCCATATAGAAGACCTCCAACTGAACCCATATCACGGAGCACAGGCCGGGTAGGATGAGATCGGGTACTCGGAATCGAGACACACTATGCGTATGAGCTTTACGAAAATGCACGGCCTGGGTAACGACTTCATCGTCTTCGATGCCTTCGACCAACGGATCCCTCTGACCCCGGAGCTATGTCGCCGGTTGGCGCACCGGCGGCGCGGTATCGGCTGTGACCAGATCCTGCTGGTCGAGCGGCCCCGCAGCCCGACCACGGACTTCTACTACCGTATCTTCAATGCCGACGGCTCGGAGGTCGAGCAGTGCGGCAACGGTGCCCGCTGCTTCGCCCGTTTTGTCACCGACCACGGCCTTACCGACAAACGCGAGATCCCCGTAGGCACGGCGGCCGGAGAGATTCGGCTGTACCTGGAGGAGGATTCGGTGCGGGTAGACATGGGCATGCCCAGATTCGAGCCCGAGCACATCCCCTTTATCGCGGACACCGTTGCCGAACGTTATCCGCTGGAGGTCGATGGCCAGACGCTGAGCATCGGGGTAGTTTCCCTGGGCAATCCCCACGCAGTGCTCCAAGTCCGGGATCTGGACACGACCCAGGTCCGAGAGTTCGGTCACCGGATAGAAAGACATCCACGTTTCCCACAGCGGGTCAACGTCGGCTTCATGCAGGTCCTGGATGCGAGCAACATCCGGCTCCGTGTCTACGAACGCGGTGTCGGCGAGACCCCGGCCTGCGGCACCGGTGCTTGCGCCGCGGTCGCGATCGGACATCGTTGGGGACTGCTCGCCGAGCAGGTGTACGTAAAGCTACCGGGGGGGCAGCTCTTAGTAGAGTGGCTACGGGTATCCGGCACCGTCCGGATGATCGGACCGGCCGTGACCAGCTTCGAAGGGGAAATCGAGCTATGACCGACCAGCAGGCGGAGACCGTTACCGAAGATGCGGTTGCCGCCTATCTTGAGGCACACCCGAAATTCTTCGAACACCAACCGGAGCTGGTAGCCCAACTGCGAGTCCCCCACGCGAGCGTGGCATGCCATATCCTTGATCGAACACTAGGTGGGGATATTGCGTGGCCAGCTACAGGCCGAGCGCCGACGGCTTACCGATCTCTGATTGCACGGGCACAGGATTTCGAGTCCCTATCCGCACGCCTGCATGCCCTGTCATTGTAGCTGATCGCCGTGCAAGACTCGACGCAGGTGGAGGCCCGGCTACGCGAGACCCTGTGCCGAGAGTTCAACAGCGAGGCGGTGGGCCTGAAATTGTTCCCTTTGATCCCCGACTAGGCCGACACACATCCGGAGGCCCGCCTCCTTGGCCGGGCTCCTGGACCGCCGACACGCCCTACTGCGGTCCGCTGAATACCGAGCACAAGCAAATCCTATTTGGCGACCAGGGCCGAAACATCGACTCGGCCGCCCTGATTCTGCTACGCATCGACGACCAAGCTGATGTCTTGGCGATCGGCAGCCGGGATCCCGAGTGTTTCATCACGGACCTGGGTACCGACCTCCTTGACCGCATGGGAGAAATCACCAGCCAAAAACTACGGGGACCTTGAATCCTCGAGGTACCCTTATGCTTAGGGAAATGCTGATGGGTGCAGCTCTTTTGAAACGACACCGAGCGTTCAAAATCCGAGAATCGAGGCCGGTTTATCGGACACCTTGTGGAGCTTGCGCACCGTCCCTATCATGCCGCCTTGCTCTGAGATATAGTGACCCACGTCGTCCCGTGGATTCGAAAAGCTCCGTGGCCAAGTTGACCGTACCGGCGGGGCTTCACAAGGTAGGCTACACCTACCGGGAAATATCGAGTAAGTGCTGCGGGGAGAAGATTCAGCTGCAAATAGACGCCAATGAACGCAAATGTATTGCAAGATAAAGTCGACGAGGATGAACTGACTTCTCGGCGTGTTCTTGAGTGTGTGCCTTTGAAGTCGGCAAGGTCTTGGGTCTTTGTCCGTGTACGAGAAGGCTTTGTGCGTCGAGCTGATCGAGCGCGGACCTCAGCCGAGTATATTCGGCTCATTTGCATCCATGCGAGTTCATTTGCGGCAAAAAAGAAGATATCGAGTAAGCCCAATGGTAGGCACAACTTATCCTATGGCCGGCTGAGCCTTTGTCTCCGGGTTTCTCCGCGCCATTTCAAAAGAGAGCCGACCCCCACCGGTAGGTGGCGCGCTGTCGCGCAGCGAACACGTTGGCAAGATAGAGGGGCTGCGGGGAACCGAGGCCGTTCAGGCACTGGTGTGTTTGTACCCGCCAAAAGAGAGTGGCCCGCACGGTATCGGCGTGGAGTTGTTGAAGGCTTGGCGTAAGCTAGGACCTCGTAGGAGAGATTGAATCCTTCGCCGCCGTGTTTCCCCGCGCACCCCACTTTCCAGCGCGAGGTCATCGGCCATGGCGCGCAAGTCCAAAAAACAGCCACGGCAAATCGTTCATCCCCGCTGCGCGGGGATTGACATTGGTAGCCGGGAGCACTGGGTCGCGGTCGATCCGGACCGCGACGACAAGCCGGTTCGGTGTTTCAGCACCTTCAGCGATGATCTCTACGCCCTGGCCGACTGGCTGAAGTCGCTGGATGTCGAGGTGATGGCGATGGCAGCCACCGGAGTGTATTGGGTCCCTCTGTACGAGGTGCTCGATGCCCGAGGGTTCCCAGTGAATCTGATCAACTCGCGGGCCACCCGTCAGGTCTCCAGGCGCAAGTCCGACGCTTTGAACGGCCCGTGGATTTGGCCGCTGATGACCCTATGGCCGGCTCAAGGGGGCTTTCTGTTCCTCGCAAGGCCTACCGAGCCTAACCGATCAGATTTCCGCCCCCATCAAACCGATGCGTAGTCCCCATCGTATCCGTGCTCAGCCAACGCAATGGCATCAAGCCCTGAACCAGGTTTTCGGTGTGGACCTTACGCACGTTCCAACCCTCGGGATCGACACTGTGTTGGTGCTCGCCAGTGAGATCGGACCCGACCTGTCTCGCTTTCCGTCCGCTCGGCACTTTGGCTCCTGGCTCGGGCTGGCACCACCGGCACGGATCTCCGGTGGCCAGACCCTCGTCGGCTCCCAGCCCAAGGTTTTCAACCGGGCCGGGCCGGCCTTACGCCAAGCGGCCTTCCATGCGCGACGGAGCCAGACCTTCATCGGGGCCGCTCACCGCGCGCGCTTGGCCCGTAGGGACACCGCGAAGGCGGTCAAAGCCACCGCTCACCAGCTAGCATGTCTTATTTACGTCCTGTTGATACAGGGCCAAGAATATGTTGAACGAGGCCTGGAGGAATTCGAGGCTCGCCTCCAGGATCGGCTACTATGCTCTATCCCGCGTAAGGCCAAGTATCTCAGCCTAAATCCAATCTCAAAGCAGCATGTTACGATATGTTTGATGAGAGCCGTACCCAATGCTGATCGGTCAGCGTTTTCTTTAGGTGCAACAAGCCGATGACCGATCCCGAGCCGATACCGGACCGACTTGCGGCCTTTCTCCATCATCTGGCCTACGAGCGCCGGTTATCCGCTCACACGCTGAGCAATTATCGTCGTGACCTCACGCGCCTGCATGCTTGGCTGGCGGACAGCGAGCAGTCGTCTTGGGAACAGCTCGACCAACAGAAGATCCGCGCCTACGTTGCCCGCCGCCACCGCAGCGGTATCTCCGGCAAGACCCTGCAAAGAGAGCTTTCCGCTCTGCGCAGCTTCTATCGCTATTTACTGCGGGAAGGGGTGCTGGACCAGAATCCCGCCGCCGGTATACGCGCCCCCAGGGCCGCCCGCAAGCTACCCCCTACCCTGGATGCGGATCAGCTTTGTAGCCTGCTCGACCAACCGGGCGACGACCCCCTGATGCGGCGGGATACGGCCATGATCGAGCTCCTGTACTCATCCGGGCTGCGGTTGGCGGAGCTAGTCGCCATTGATGTCCGAGATATGAACACGGGTAGCACCATGCTGGAGATCACGGGCAAGGGGGCCAAAACGAGGCGGGTACACGTAGGTCGCCGGGCCATCGAGGCCATCGATCGCTGGCTACAGGTACGGGGCGACTATGCGCAATCGGACCAGCCGGCCCTGTTCGTCAGCCGCCGCGGCAATCGCATCCACCCGCGCACGGTGCAGCAACGATTGCGGCGCTGGGCCCTGGTGCGGGGAGCCACACGTCACCTGCACCCCCACCTGCTACGCCACTCGTTCGCGAGCCACCTGCTAGAATCCTCCGGAGACCTGCGAGCGGTGCAGGAACTCCTGGGCCACTCGAATATCGGCACCACCCAGGTTTACACTCACCTGAATTTCCAGCATCTGGCCCAGGTCTACGATCAAGCGCACCCGCGGGCAAGGAGAAAGGATTCCCGAGAACTTTGAACAATTCCGTCCTTCCCGACCAGCCGGATGACCTTCGGGCACGGAGCCGTCCGGGCCGTCGTGGTCTCCAGCACCACGACCTTGAATGTCACCTGCCGGGCAAATCCGGTAACACCTCCCTCGACTCTTCCGGCTCTTCGGCACCCTAACCATCGGCATCGAGCATCCCGTCTCCGGGACCAGCATGGATCTGTTGGCAACAAATAGAACTGTCCGGTTTAGTAGCACATCAACTGTCCGCTTTGGATACTGCAGTGGACCTGCGCAACCACCTGTAGCTGTAGCGGAATCGACTGACCTTGGGCATCATATCGAGCCAAGCAACGCGGTCCGTGGAACACGGCGAGGTTGCCATCGGGATAGCAATGCACCCGCACCTTGACCTTCATGTAATGCATCCGGTGGCGGCCCTTGGGGATCTGCAAGGCCATCCCCTCGAAGGCCACGCAGTTGTCTTTGCCGACGACACGCTCGAAGGTTTCACACAGGAAGTCATCCAGCTTGCCGCCGATCCAGGGCACGAAGGCCGATCCCTCCTCCGGCGCTGGCGGCATGAACTCGGCATTGAAGGTCGGTCGATAGACTTCATCGAGGTAGCGGTTAGCTGCTGTCATGTCGCGGATGCCGGCGATGGCCAGCTCCTGTGAAGACGCCCCTGGGTGGGTACAGGACATGCGCTCTGAGCGTCCTTGTGCCTCAGGAGAGGAGGCCGGGATCATCTCGATCCCCAAGCGGGCCATGGCCTTGCCAAATGGCGTGGGGTTCTCCTTGGCTACCTTGCCGCCAGCTTCCGGGCATACCAGTAGTGGCTGCCCCGATCGGTGTAGAGCGAGGCGAACAATCCACGTTGCCTGATCACGTCGCGCACGTCCATGAAGCTGGAGGCCGTACCTTCCTCGGCGACCAAGCGCATCGAGTAATGCTCGTTGGTGGCGTCGTCCATGGTTACGACCAAATCCCACTTCACTCCCGGTACCCATTCGTGGGTACTCGCGTCCTGGTGCAGCATCATGCCCGGCCAGGCTGCGCGGGTGCGGTGCTTGCCTCGCCCAGGTTCCTTCTGTACCATACCGGCCTCTTGCAGCTGGTTCTTGACCCAGGTGTAGCTGCGCTTGCCCCCGTCGCGTTGGTACCAAGCGTGGAAAGGCTTGACGTTCCAGTCCGCCTGTCGTCGACGGTAGCGCTCCACCAGCGCCATTGCCTCATCCACGGGCGCCCGCCAGTGCGAGACCTGCTCCAGGCGCTTGTCGATCAACCCTTGCAGACCCTTGTTCTCGTAGCGGTCAACATAGCACCGAAAGGTCCGCTCGCATACCCCGGGCAGCCGGGCCTCCTCCTGTCTCAGGCGGCCTGTTTGCCACCCTCCAGACGCCTCTTCAAATCTCATCTTCCGAATCTCCTGCAGCAAGTTCGTCCGGCTCATTGGACACCTCCTCGGCGTCCAATGAAATCGGACACATCATGGGCTACAAGTCTGGACAGTTTATTTGCTCCCTACACCGGCATGGATTCCGCTTGAGGACTCCCGGTTGTCTGCCTATAATTCAATCCCTTGCGGGGGCTTTGGATCTTTGCCAAGTGCCCTACACTAGGCCGGTGTAGCTCAATCGGTAGAGCAACGCATTCGTAATGCGTAGGTTCGCGGTTCAATTCCGCGCATCGGCTCCAGAAATAGGATCGGGCAGCTACCAGAGAGCTTGGAAAATCGCATCTTTGCAATTCCCGATCTTTGAGACACGAAAATATCTCGACCCTATCACGGGCATCTTACCGATCGCACATGGACCTTTCGTTGTGATATCGATTGTTTACGCCGGCCCGCGGCCTTACGTCGTAAGACAACGCGGCTCAGATCTTTCCTCCGGTCCCGGACAAGCGGTCTCCGTATGGCGGTGACGCCGAGCGGCATCATCGTCGTCGCAACCGGCCTATTGGTACGACTAGGCCACGCGACAAGCTCTCCTTGCGTATCTATGCGCACCATCCTCAAACCTTGCTTTTCCTTACTCACGGCTCTGCTCGCCGCTGTCATGCTAGTCGGCGGCTGCGGCATGATCGGCTTCTCCAAACCCGACCCCGTCTCCCCGGTGCAGAATAGACCGCGGACCTTCCTCGCCGGCGCCGAGGTACCACAGGCAAGATCCCTAGCGATGGGATCAGCCGTGGTTAAGGGCTGGAAGATCGTCGATACGGCGGGCAACCGGCTACTGATCGAACGGCCGCTCGACACTGCCGTCGCGGAGCGGATAGTAGGCAAGCGACCGATCACAACGGCCGCGGTAGCGGTGAGAACGGATTTCAATGCCCGCTGGATGGGTGTCGATATAGCCGCGGATGCAACCATAATCGCCGTACAAGTAACGGAGCAGGGAGAACGATCGGCAATCGAAATCGATCTTACCGGTTTTTACTGGGATGAATTGAATGATTCTCTCGCTGCTTTACAGCGGTCGTGGAAGAAAAATCGTCAGCGCATCGCTGCTGCCATCCGGCCGGTGCCGACCCGGACCGCAAGTCCCGAAGACGAAGCCATCGCAGGTGGGAGAATTGACACCACAGCACCCATCTTCGAAAAGGCCCCGACCGGAATGGTCACTGGCGGAGGGACCGACACTGGGGTACCGCCCTTGTCACAAACGACTACGGGGGATCATAAAAAGCCGTATCCCTACGGTTTTTCATGGCCTAATATGAAAACATGGCTCTCGCTTGGCTCCATTTTTCAAGCCCCGGTGTGCTCGAAAAATGGCCGAGTACCCTCGTCCTGCACCGGCACTTTGAATTCTTCGAGGCACCCGACCATCGCACCTGATGCGGCGGCAAGCACCGATGACCATACCGTGCCGATCGAAGAGCGATCCATATCGGCACTACCCACCCCCCTGATGGCGGTTCCGGCAAGTAATCTGCCCGTTCCGGATCGGATGGAACAACCGGATACCTGGGCCTATTACTAGGCTAGGCACTATGCAAGGGTCCACGAATGTGAGCACTCGGTCGGCTCAGTCACCACCGAGTATCGGCAACCCGAGTTCGGGTTGTACCGAATCCGGTGCGAGGACGGTCGCAATTTCATCGTCAGGTGCAACACGGATACCTGCCATAGGTTGACCGAACGATAAGAGCGTCTTGAAAAACTTGGTGACAGCCAATCGGCAGGAAGCCGGCCACGACAAATTGAGCATCACCCAAAATTCAAGGTGCCCGAGCGGTGCAAGGACGCATCACCACTTTCAACTAGGTCACCGGTTGAAAACAAAAAATTCCCCTTTCCATTTCCGGGTCATGAAGGCTCGCAAACAGATTTTTTCAACACCCTCCGAACAGGTCTGCCTCGTCGGACCCGCAAGTGATTTCCGATCTTGCCCCGGAAGACCTCTTTCCGGTATGGGTGAGGCTCTTCTGAAACGACGCGGAGAAACCTGGAGACAAAGGCTCAGCCGACCATAGGATGAGTTGTGCCCACTATTGGGCTTATTCGATATCTTCTTTTTGCCGCCAATGAACGCGAATGGGCCGAATAATACTCGGCTGAGGTCCGCGCTCGACCAGCTCGACACACAAAGCCTTCTCGTACACGGACCCCAAAGATCCAGGACCCAAGACTTTGCCGACCTCAAAGGCACACACCCGATAGCACGCCGAGAGGTGGGTTTATCCTCATCGACTATTTCTTGAATAAATTTGCGTTCATTGGCGTTTATTTGCGGCTGAATTTTCTCCCCGCAGCCCTTGCTCGATATCCCCCGGTGGGCACAGCCTGTCGCCTAGACAATCCCCGCCGGTGCGGTCAATTTGGCCATGGAGCTTTTCAAATCCACGGGGCGGCGTGGATCGCAACGTCTCAGAACGAGGCGGCATGAAATGGACGGTGCGCAAGCTCCACACGATTTTTCAAGGTCCCCTGAATTTTTCGAAGTACCCTTCCACGGAACTTCACCATAACGGATAGCAAGCATCTTGTCCCGGCCCCCTGCCAAGGGCATTTTCTACCGCTTTTTACGTTTGGTGCCCATGCCTGTCATCTCCATCCTGGTGGGGGTCTTGGTGGGTCTGGCGGTATGGGGTGTGTTGGACCTGATCCAAGGGCGGGCGATCAAGAAGATTGTCGACAAGGAGCTTCAGGTGCAGCTCGACCAACGGGCCCGGGAGAGTCTGATCCGATTCGACCAGTATCTGAAGAATTATGTGACCACGGTGCGGTTATTGGCCAATCATCGCCGCTTGGCGGAGTACCTCGAACCTCTGTTCTGGTCGCCGCAAGAAACCTTCGAGCCGGTCATCTATCGCGAGGTCCTTCCCTCCTGGCTAACCGATTTCATCGCCCGCAGCGTGTTTCCCGCACCGAGCCATATCTTGCTGGTGGACACCCGGGGCCGCATCCGGGAGGTCTACCAATCCGGGAGCACCGTGCTGCCGCAGGAGCTGGGTCGGGACGAGGGTGTGGAATTCATGGCGACCGGCCGGGTCCATTCGGTGATCGCCCGCCTCGACGAACGGCCCTATCTGCTGGTGAGCGGTGTGGCCGAGGATATGGGCGGCTATCGAATGGGCCGCCTGATCGCGGTAGTACCCATCGACGATGCCTTGATCGCCGCCTCTCAGCGCGGCTTGTCCTCCGGCCGTGCGGCCGTGGCCTTGGTGGATGCGGGCGAGCAGCGCATCTTGGCCAGCATCGACCCGAAATCCTTGCCCCCGGGTACACGGCTCTCCGAGTGGTGGGATGCCTATCTGATCACGACCCGGCCGCTTCCCGAGTACGCGGGCACAGATTGGAACCTCTTGTTCGCCACCTTCATCCCCCATTACGCAGTCGAGGAGATGTCCGGCCGGGTGCGTAATTTCGAGCGCCAGCAGCGGGTCAGGGCCGCACTCGCCTATATCGCGGTCTTTACCTTGCTGATTTATCTGGTCTCGGCGCGCCTCAATAAGATACTCAAGCGTATGACCGGATTTTCGCAGCGTGCGCTGGGCATTGAGCATCCGGACTTCGAGTGTGGTGGCAATCGGCTCATGCTGCTCGAGGCCTGGATCCGGCACTTCGTGCAGCTGGTGCTCAAGGCGCGCGAGGAGATGAGCCGCAAGCATGCGAGCGAGATCCGCGCGAGCGAGGCCCTCAAGGCCGCCATCATGGAGGCCTCCCTCGATTCTATCGTCACCCTCAGCCGCAAGGGGCAAATCATCGAACTCAACCCCACCGCGGAGCGCACCCTCGGTCTCACCCGCGAGCAGGCTATCGGCAGCAACTTTAGCAAGCGTTTCCTGACCACGGACGGCAGGCGGCGCTTTCTAGGTCTGTTGCGGGACTTGCAGCGCGCCCGGCGCGAGGCTCGAATACCCTTGACGGCCCGCCGCGCGGATGGCTCCGGACTTCCGGTAGAGCTCTCCGTGGTCTCGATCCGGTTGGATGACAGATTCGTCTACACCATTTATATGCACGACATCACCAGCCGCCGGCAAGCGGAGCAGGAGATCAAAGACTTGGCCCGCTTCGTAAGCGAGAGCCCCGACCCAATTCTGCGCGTGAATCCTTCCGGGCAGGTCGTCTATGTCAATACCGCCGGTGCACCGCTGCTAGCCGCCTGGGGCACGCGGGAAGGAGGCTGGCTGCCGGCGGAGTGGACCGCGGAGATCGGCGAAGCGTTAGCGAATGGGCATTCACTGGAGCGGGATACGGAGATCGGCGACCAAGTGTATTCACTGCTGTTCGCCCCGATTCCGGAATTGGGTTATGTGAATATCTACGCCCGGGATATCACGGCGGTACGCCGTGCTGAGCAGGAATCGCGCCGGCACCAGGCGGAGTTAGTCCATGTCTGTCGTCTGAGCACCATGGGTGAGGTGGCTACCGGGATGGCTCATGAGCTCAATCAGCCACTCTCAGCCATCGTCAATTTCGCCAATGGTTGCAGCCATCGCCTACAGGGCAACCTGGGACGACCCCAGGATCTGGTGGATGCTATGGGCCAGATCACGCTGCAAGCCCAGCGGGCCAGCGAGATCATCCGCCGACTCCGGGCGTTGGTCGGCAAGCAACCGCCACTCCGATCGCGGGTCGATCTCAACCATCTGGTGCGGGAGGTCTGTTCCTTCGTGGAGTTCGATACCGAACGGATGGGCTTCAGGATCGAGCTCGATCCGGAGCCGAGGGGGATTGCGGTGGACGTGGATCTGGTGCAGATTGAGCAGGTCTTGCTCAATCTGATACGCAATGCGCTTGATGCCTTGCAGGAAGTACCGCTCTCGGTGCGACGCTTGACCCTGCGCACCCGGTCGCGCGGTGACTTTGCCGAAGTCTCGGTTCGGGACTCGGGTCCAGGCATAGCGCCGGAACGCATGTCCTCCTTGTTTGAGCCCTTCTTCACCACCAAAGAGTCGGGCATGGGCATGGGGCTACCGATCAGCCAGACGATCATCGAGAACCATAAGGGCTGTATCCGGGCGGAATCCGTGCCGCAGCAAGGGGCGGTCTTCGTGATCCGGCTACCGATTGTCGCCACGGCAGAACCGATGATCATATATTAACTTAATTGAACTCGGATTTATGGGAGAAGCCGGTATGAGCAGCGAACCCACGCCCACCATCTTTGTCGTGGATGATGACCAGGCAATGCGCAACTCGCTCAAATGGCTCATCGAATCCATCGGCATGCGGGTCAAGACCTATGGTTCGGCGGACGAATTCCTGAGCGAATATTTTCCGGGTCGGGCCGGATGTCTGCTCCTCGATATCCGCATGCCGGGCATGAGCGGTCTGGACCTCCAGGCCCATCTGGCGCGGGAGGATTCCCGGCTGCCGGTGATTATGATTACCGGCCATGGTGACGTGGCGATGGCCGTCAAGGCCATGAAATCCGGGGCCGTGGACTTCATCGAAAAGCCCTTCCACGACGAAGACTTGCTCACCAGCATCCGCAACGCCCTGGAGTTCGACGAGAAACAGCGCCGGCTCAGATCCCAGCGGGCGGAGATCGCCGTCCGCTTGGCGGAGCTGACGCCGCGCGAGCACGAGGTCATGACTAGGGTCACCGAAGGTCGCGCCAACAAAGAGATCGCCGCCGTACTGGGGGTGAGCACCAAGACGGTGGAGGCGCATCGGGCGCGGGTCATGGACAAGATGCGCGCCCACTCCCTGGCCGAGTTGGTGCGGATGGCCTTGATCGTGGATAGTGACCTGCAGGGGCTTTGAGGGAGCCTAACCGCGTGGATACCGGATCGAGGCTCGATCAGCTCGACCGCACCGCGGTCTCCGACCGGCTGGGATCCGGCTGGATATCCGCTACCCCCACCCGGGAGCTGCCGGGGGCACCCGACCGGAGGCCTCGGCCGGCAGCGGTTCTACTGCCCCTGTTTCGGCACCGGGAGGCCTGGCATCTGCTCTTCATCCGGCGCACCGAGTATACCGGAGATGATCACAGCGGCCAAGTCGCGTTTCCCGGTGGTCGCCGAGATCCGGCGGACTCGGATGCGGCCGCTACCGCGCTCCGCGAGGCCCAGGAAGAAATCGGTCTGGATCCAAAGCAGGTCCGGCTGCTCGGTAAGCTACGGCCCTTGCAGACGACCAGCAACTATCTGGTCACCTCCTTTGTGGGTGAGATCCCCTGGCCCCTGGACCTGACGCCCGATCCCGTCGAGGTCGCCCGAGTCTTCCATATCCCCCTGGCTTGGCTGGCCGATCCCACCCACCGGCAGGTGCGCACTTGGCCGGCACCAGACCATCCCGAGGCCAGGGCCGTGATCTTCTACGACCGCTTCGACCGAGAGCTGTTATGGGGGGTGAGCGCACGCATCACCCTGAACTTTCTGGCCACCCTATCGCGGACCTGAAAGCACCTCGAGGGAGCATCGAGTCGTTCGATATACCCGTCCGCACATGGTTTTTGCGGAAAGTGAGGGACGTTTATCGTGCCCGAGAGCTAGGCGCAACGAGTTGCAACGCGGCCACCGGGTACGAGGGGCATACATTGCGGCGAAATATTCACGTGCATCGGGTATATGGTAGCCATATTCCGAAGGGTCCCCCTTGGAAAACATCGAGGATAAAGATATGGGCGAGGTCAGAATAAGGGCAACCATGAGAAACTTTGTCGATGTGGCACTGGTGGAACGCGGCTCAGGCCATATCGAGGATGTTCCTACCAGTTACCTTGATTGTCTGGTCGACACCGGCGCCTTGATGATACTACTGCCACAGGACGAGGTTGGGAAGCTCGGTCTGAGCCGGGGCGGACACGTCATCGTGACCTATGCGGACGATCGCCGCGAGGAGCTACCGCTTGCCCGAGGTTTGGAGGTTTCACTGCTGGGCCGTTCCATGGTGACGGACTGCGTGATCGGACCGCCCTTGTGTGAGCCACTGATCGGGCAACTCATGCTCGAGGAATTGGACTTGGTCGTGGACTGTGCCCGTAATACCTTGGGTCCACGCCCGGAGTCTCCGAATCTACCGTTGTTGAAGCTGAAAAAGGCCCGGTCGCAGCAGACCCGGGATAGGACATCTTGCACAATTGGTGGTGCTTGAACGCACCCTGAAGAATTCAAGGTGCGCTACCGAATTTTTCAAGGCGCCCTCGAGAGGTCCGCGAGGGGTCGTATCATCACGGCTCGGACTGACTTCTATGATCCGGATATCTTCGGGACCTACGGCTGCTGGGGCCGGATAATCCGGAGCAGAAGCGGCCCGGTCCGGTCCGGGCGCATGGGGTGCAGCTCGGAGAAGTCCTGCCGCACGGAGTCCAAGGGACCTCGGGTATCGGCGTCCGTAGTCGGCAGCGCTAGGAGATCGAGTCGGACCCGCTTGTGCTGGGCGGTGACGTTTCCGACCCAAAGCGGCGTCTTGCCGTCGATACGGTAGGGCGTGGTCCATAGGCGCAGCACCAGCCGGTGGCCAGGGGTCGCCTGCTTGACCAGCGCTAGGGCCTCATGGCGACCCTGGTGGACATGGGGTATGACGGGAAGCTCCACCAGCGGCAAGGACGGAGACAGTAGCTTTATGGCCGCACCCCAGCTCAGCGGCAATCCCATTTCCCAACCCCGGTCCGCGAGTCGGCGGCGCAGATCGGCAAGCCTGCCGACATACTGTAGATTCAGGGGATGGCGATTGTTCTCCCGTATATCGTCCCGCAGGTGCGGCAAAGTACGCCAGACCTCGGTCCTCCAATCGGCTTGGGTGATGGCGATGGTCGTCACGGAACGGTTGTAGAAGGCGGGATCGGGACCGTGGGAGGCCAGGCTCTGGAGACCCAATGCGACCACCAAGGTGCCCAGGGCGATGGTCCCGAGCCACGGCTGAGGGGTCTCGAGTCCCTGGTGACGGTGGTAGGCGAGCCCCAATACGGCGACCCAGGCGAGGCCCAGGGTGAGACTGCCCAGGACATCGGTGAGCCAATGGATACCGAAATAGAGCTGGGATAGCCCCACCACTAGCATGAGGATGCCGGCCCCAGCGTAGGGTAGCCAGCGCCAAGTTGGGGTCAGGCCACCGGCGAGCAAGACGGCCAGAAAGCCATAGACCACCGTGGCCCGCAGGGTGTGGCCGCTGGGGAAGGACTTGGCGGCGAGTCCGTTCGGGCCGATGTCGGGCTGCGGGATCCGGAGCAGCCATGCTAGCAGGGGACCGGCGAGGATGGCGAAGGCCCCGGCGGCGAGCCAGTAGTAAGTGTGGCGGTGCTGGCCACGTCGATAGAGCCAGCCGGAGACGACCAGGACCAGGGGTAGAATAACGGCCAAGTCTCCACTGCGGCCGAAGCCGGCCATCAGATGGTTCGCTACCGGGGTTTGGATACTGAGCGCGAGGTTCAGCACCATCCGATTCAAGGCCAAGTCCAGTGTCCCGGCGACGACAAGCCCGGTGACCAGTGCGAAGAGCAACGTGGTCAGGAGCAGGACCCCGGCCAGCACGGTCAGAGTCTTGGTCTCGGGGTGTCCGGGGTCCGCCAGGGCACGAGCGATCTCACCCATTCGCGGGTGAAATTCCGCCCAGCGCAACAGGCCCTCCACCCAGCCCCGGGCGCGGTGGCTGTAGCACTGGAAGGCCAGCCGGATGCCCCAGGCCGCGGCCCATATCGAGATCGTCAGGGCGAGCAGCAGCAAGACCAGATGGAAGGCCGCCTCCGCCGCCAGCTCTAGGGAGGCGCCGAAGATGATGCCCGGCAGTAGATAGGCCGGCGCCCAGACGACGGCAGAGAAGAGATTAGCGACCAGGAAGCGGTCGGGTCTCATGCCCAGCATGCCGGCTACCAAGGGAATGACCGCGCGTATCGGACCCACAAAGCGCCCGAGCACCACACTTCTGCCACCGTACCGTCCGAAAAAGTGGACTCCGGCGGTCAGGCTTTCCGGATAATGTTTGAAGGGCCAGAGACCTTGCAGCCGTTCTCGATAGCGGTAACCCAGCCAATAGCTGGCCCCGTCGCCGACCACGGCGCCGGCGATCGCCCATAGGCAGACGGGCTGGAAGTCCAGAGCCCCGGCGGCGATCAAGGCCCCGGCGGCGATCATCATGACGACCCCCGGCACCATGAGGCCGACGATAGCCAAGGACTCTACCATGGCCGTCAGGAAGACGGCCGAATAGGCCCAGCCCGGGTTAGCCGCGACCCAGGTCAGCAGGTCCCGGAGCAGCTCGGCCATGGGGTGTTGATCGGTGCGGTAAGCGACAGCCCTTGCCACAGATCCGATTGCCATCGGATCCGGAATTCCCATTCCCAGGCCGCGTCTTCGAGACAGCAGGTCTGGATATCGCCCACGGCGATCAGCTCATCCTGCGCGAAGACCAAGGGAATATAGGCGCGGACCCAGGGAGGCACATCTTGCTTCTGAAACAGCTTTTTCAAAGGTCGCCGCGGTCCGCTCCGCACTGGCCGGCAATGAAGGCCCCGGGTGCCGAAGCGGACCGCCAATCCGGACGCGAAGAGATCCTGCGGGTCTCGGCCCCGTCCATCAGCCGCCAACAGCTCCAGATGGCCGAGCCCTTCGGGCAATGAGAGAATGCCCCGATGCCAAGGGATCGGACCTGGGGTCGGGATCGGGGGCAGGGGGGCCAGGGCGAACAAGTCGTCCCGGTAGCGACGGACCTCGCAGCCCGGCCAAGCAACCAGCGGATTCGCATCTGGGCGTGCGGTCATCACCTCGGTGAGGATGCGGTCGAGGTGTCGGGAATCCGGCGGGACGCGATCCCGGTCGCGGAACCAGTGGCGCAGCACGGCCTTGCACAAGGGCGATTCCAGGCTCCGCAGATGATGGATGGAGAGGGTGCCGGGTCGCTGTCCCGCGGCGGCGAGCTGCACCTTGCGGGCGGTGAGATCGATCAGCGCCTGGGCCTCCGCACAATGGGCCGCGCTCCTCGCGATGCTGGTCGCGCACGTGGGCCAACGCTCCGCCAGCCGGGGCAGCACGCGGTGGCGAAGGAAGTTACGGTCGAACCTCGGATCCCGGTTGCTCGGATCTTCCAGCCAAGATAGGCTCCGGTCCTCGGCGTACTCGAGTAGCTCGGTCCGACCGCACTCCAGCAGGGGTCGAGCCAGCCAACCGGCCCCCAAGGGCGCCACCGAGGGCATAGCTGCCAAGCCGGCAAGCCCGCTGCCGCGCAGCAGGGCCAGCAGCAGGGTCTCCGCTTGGTCGTCCCGATGCTGAGCCGTAAACAGGAGGTCACCCGGTCTCAGCACGGCGGCCAGGGAGGCATAGCGTGCCTGCCGGGCCACCGCCTCCAAGCTCTCGCCCCGGACCGGGGTCAACGCTAGGTGCCGTGTCCGCAATGGTACCCTGAGCCGCCCGCAAGTACGGGCGCAATGTGCGGCCCAGGCGCGCGAGTCCCGATGCAGGCCGTGATCGATGTGCCAAGCCCCCAGCTCGAAAGGGAGTCGGTCACGGAGTGCGGTCAAGGCGTGGAGCAACACGAAAGAATCCAGGCCACCGCTATAGGCGACCCAACCGTTGCGTGCGGCAGGCAAGGCGGTAAGACGCTGCAGCAGCCATTCGGGTGTGAATGTGGGCACGACCGGGACCGCCGCGAGATGAGGGGAAGCCTATTCGCTGTACCGCCCGTATCCCAGCACGCGCTCGTAGCGTCGGGCCAGTAGCTGGTCGGTATCCTGGCCGTCGATCCAGTCCAAGTGCTCCAGCAGGGTCTGCTTGATGCTCGTGGCCATGGTGTCCGGGTCCCGATGGGCACCGCCCCTGGGCTCGGGAATGACCTCATCGATCAATCCCAGCTCTTTGAGCTTGTCGGAGGTGATGGCCATGGCCTCGGCGGCAAGCGGGGCCTTGTCCGCACTCTTCCATAAGATCGAGGCACAGCCCTCCGGTGAGATGACCGAGTAAGTGCTGTACCGGAGCATGATGAGCCGGTCCCCCACGCCGATGGCCAAGGCCCCCCCGGAGCCCCCCTCGCCGATGACAGTGCATAAGATAGGGGTACGCAGATGCGCCATGACCTGGAGATTGCGGGCGATCGCCTCGCTTTGCCCCCGCTCCTCCGCCCCGACCCCCGGATAGGCGCCGGGGGTATCGATAAAGGTGAGGATGGGCAGGCGGAAACGCTCCGCCATTCTCATCAGCCGCAAGGCCTTGCGGTAGCCTTCCGGCCGCGGCATGCCAAAGTTGCGAGAGAGCTTGCTCTTGGTACCCCGTCCCTTCTGATGGCCGATGATCATCACCGAGCGTCCGTCGAGGTGCCCGAGACCACCGACGATAGCCGGGTCGTCGGCAAAGGCCCGGTCCCCGTGGAGCTCTTGGAAGTCGTCGCACATGCGCTCCACATAATCCAGCAGGTAGGGACGTTGGGGGTGTCTCGAAAGCTGCGAGATCTGCCAGGGTGTGAGCTTGGCGAAGATCGATTCGGTCAGGTCCCGACTCTTGTTCTCGAGCCGTTCGATCTCCTCCTCGATATTGATCTCGTTATCGTTGCCGACGTGTTTGAGTTCATCGATTTTGGCCGTGAGCTCGGCGATGGGTCGCTCGAATTCGAGAAAATTAATGTCCATGGCCAGTTAATATACCAGCCGCTGGTTTTCGGTTTCCAGCGGCACTGTTCGGGCCGTACAGGCGTGAATGCATGTCGATGGTATCTGCTGCCCCGAATTGTCCCGGAACGACCGGCGGGACGGCGGACAATCTCCAAGTGACGGCGAGTGACGGGTATAGTATGTGCATAGGCTCCAGCCGCCACCGGTTGCGAGGAGGAGCACAGGAAAGCGAGGGAGCGTAAGCGGCGAGCGGAGTGCGCGCCGGGACGGACGCAGGACGAATGTGGGCCGCCGAAGGCCATGGCTGTCGCCTGATTTTTTGCGAAACCCGAAATCGGACGGACCCCATTTCGGGTTTCGCAAAAAATGGCGACGCTCCGGTCGATGACCGAATCCACCAACTATTTCGGAGCCGGACGGGCTCTCATCGGCCATGCCTCAGGACCCACTCCATACCCAGGACCTGCCGTCACGGCTCGGCCGGGCCATGCTATTCGCGGCCTGGGTGGTCGGGCTGGCCGTGCTAGTCCTGTTTTTCCAACGCCAGCTCGACGACCGGGAGAACCCGAACCGGGATATCGAGGCGACCCCGGATAGGCAGGGCTGGGTTCGGGTAGTGTTGCAGCGCAACCGGTTCGGGCACTATGTGGCCAATGGCAGGATCAACGGCGAGCCGGTAGTCTTTCTGGTCGACACGGGTGCCACCGATGTCGCGCTCCCGCTCCAGGTGGCACGTCGGCTCAGGATCCCCTTGGGCCAGCCCCATATGGCGAAGACGGCGAACGGCAACACCCGAATTTGGAGCGCGCGGCTCGACAGCGTCGATCTAGGCGGCCTGACGGCCCGCCGGGTACCGGCCTCCGTGCTGCCTAACATGCCGGGTGAGGAAGTCCTGTTGGGCATGAGCTATCTGAAGCGGTTCGATCTCCTCCAGCGTGGCAACACCCTGACCCTGCTTGTACCCCATGAGTAAAGGGCCCCGGCGCATCCTGGTGGTGGGCGTCGCCGCCCTGGATATCGTCAACGAGGTAGCGGTCTACCCGGCGGAGGACGCGGAGCTGCGCGCCTTGGATCGGCGCATCGTCCGCGGCGGCAATGCGGCCAATACCCTGGCGGTGCTCAGCCAACTGGGCCATACTTGCGCTTGGGCCGGAACCCTGGGCCGGGACGCCGAGGGCGTGCAGGTCCTGAAGGACCTCGAACGCCGCGGCATCGATACCAGTGCCTGCGTGTTCCATCCCCAAGGCAGCACACCCACCTCCTATGTCACCCTAAGCCGGGCCGGGGGCAGCCGCACCATCATCCACTATCGTAATCTGCCCGAGCTGGCGGCGGCCGATTTCGCCCGGATCCCGCTCGACGGCTATGACTGGATACATTTTGAAGGCCGCGAGCCTAAAGAAACCGCGGCCATGCTGCAAGATTGCGCCGCGCGTTGCCCGGGGACCGGGATCTCGCTGGAGATCGAGAAGCCGCGGCCCGGGATCGAAGCCTTGCTCCTAGGGTCACATGTGTTGATTTTCTCCTGCCACTATGCCCGCAGCCGCGGCTACCGAGATCCCCGGCGGTTCCTCGAAGATCAGTGGGAACACACGGACGCCGGGCTATTGATCCTGCCCTGGGGTGAGGCGGGGGCCTATGCCCAACCCCACGGTGGGGACATCCGCTTCGCGCCCGCCTATCGGCCACCCTCGGTTCGGGATACCTTGGGGGCGGGGGACGTCTTCAATGCCGCGGTGATGGATGGTCGATTCGCCGGGCTCACTCCGTTGGCACTGCTTCGTCACTGTAATGCGCTGGCCGGCCACAAGTGCGGCCGGCTGGGGTTGGATGACTTGGTCACCAGCGCCCGTGAGGCCGGAATTCTCCGGTCGCCGGACGAGCCGGCATCCGGACCACCCGGAGCTCCTATTGCCGGCTCACCTCCTTGAATGGGCTGCACCCACCGGAAAATATCGAGTAAGCTCAATGGTGGGTACAGGCCACCCTATGATCGGCTAAGCTTTTGTTTCCGGGTTTCTCCGCATCGTTTCAAAAGAGAGAACCCACCCCCTCGATAGGCGACGCGCTGTCGCGTAGCAAACAAGTGGCAAGTGGCAAGATAGAGGGGCCGCGGGGAACCGAGGCCTATCAGACACTGGTGTGAAGGCCAGGCATTTCGACCTCACACTCAGTGAGTCTGCTTGACGAGTAATAAATCCATTTTATAACAGTATGTTATGGGGTTTTTGATGAGGGCTGCACCCAACGGCTTTTCCCGCCGCGCCGCTTTGTGTCATCATCCGCCGCTATGAGTCACACCTTGATGTCATCAGTTGCCATCCTGCTCTATCTAGCCTGTGGCGCCCTCATCGCTTGGCGGCTGTTCCGCTACAACGAGCCCGGCGCACCCGGACGTACCCTCACCCTGGCCGTCGGATTCGCAGGGCTGGCCCTGCATACTTGGTTGGTCTACGACATCGTCTTCAGCCAACCCGGACTCAACTTGGCCTTTTTCAACGCCCTGGTGCTGACCGCCTGGACCGTCGTCGCACTCCTGCTCGTCTCTAGCTGTACGAAACCGGTGGAGAATCTGGGTATTCTCATCTTTCCCACGGCGGCCCTGACCCTGTTTCTGGAGGCTCGCTATCCGAGTCCGAGTCAGGGCATCATGCTCACATCCGCGGACTGGCCCCTCCGGATTCATGTATTGTTCTCCATACCGGCTTATAGCCTGTTGACCCTGGCCAGCGTGCAGGCAATCCTGCTGGCGTTGCAAGATCATCACCTGCACAGTCGACAACCGGTCGGTTTCCTACGCGCCTTGCCGCCGCTACAGACAATGGAGAGCCTCTTGTTCAATATGATCGGCATCGGGTTTATCCTGCTCACCCTGGCCTTGATCAGCGGCTTTGCCTTCCTGGGAGACATGTTCGCCCAGCACCTAGTACACAAGACCGTACTCTCCATGCTCGGCTGGCTGGTCTTCGGCGCCCTCCTCCTGGGACGTCTGCGCTATGGGTGGCGTGGTCGTACCGCCATCCTGTGGACCTTGAGTGGCTTCGTGAGCTTGGCCCTAGCCTACTTCGGCAGCAAGGCGGTGTTGGAGCTGATCCTGCAATCCTAAAGCGTGCAGGAACCTCGAAAAATCCAAGGCGCCTTTGCGATAACCCATGCAAGAATCGGTGCTAGAATGTAGCCCTGTGCTGGAAAAGCACCTCCGCCAAGCGCTACCTATAGATTCAAACCGGGGCCGTAGCTCAGCCGGGAGAGTGTCGCGTTCGCAATGCGAAGGTCAGGGGTTCGATCCCCCTCGGCTCCACCATCACCCCGCCCTCGTAGCTCAGCAGGATAGAGCAATCGCCTCCTAAGCGATAGGCCACAGGTTCGAGTCCTGTCGAGGGCGCCAAATTCCAAAGGAACCAGATGAACGCATGATGCATAAATGCTTGTACGTTATGCGCTACTAAGCTTAGGAGCAATAGATGGCTAAATTTGAAGAAACCGATGCGAGAATTGAATATGAGCGTGTCAATTGCGCTCCGAGTGGTCTCGATTTAGAACCAATAACTTCGGAAGATGGAGCACTATGAAAGTGCTCCGCCGGATTATCAGATATCAACCTGTCCCGCAGAATTTACGCTTGAGGTGCTATGGAATAAGTGGAAGGAACAGGAGATTTCGATACCGGATTCCCAGAGGAGATTCCTAGGAGGAGCCCAGGAAAGCGAGGGAGCGTAAGCGACGAGCGGAGTGCGACGACCCCCGCGTAGCTGTAGGGTCGAGCATTTCGTCGGAGTGCGGCGTATGAGCGCCGGCGGAGACGAAATGCA
>Ga0209457_1000066_pt1 | contig 42524 bp, 35 predicted proteins | sample WorMetHEROISLAND_5_FD_187410 | JGI IMG/M metagenome (GOLD analysis project Ga0209457, IMG submission 187410) | Marine gutless worms symbiont microbial communities from Max Planck institute for Marine Microbiology, Germany - Olavius sp. 5 HERON... ... | reverse complement strand
CATCGAAGGTGATCGCCACCCAGGACCGATGCTCACACACGCCAGCCTGGTAGCTTGCCGACATATCCATACAGACCGCGCCGATGTTCTCGGCACAGGCGCCAGGAGCCTCGAGCGCATCGGCAAATTGGACCACGACCTGGGTTTTTCGCCCTTACGCAGGCATAGAGCACACGCTGGGCATCGAGATCGTGCCGAAGTGACGGTCAAGAAGTTCTCTTGTTGAGCGTGCGCCTGATCGACGTAATGATCGAGGGTGCGCCAGACGCGCCCGTCGCTGACGCCAGGTAATTGAGCGACCTGAAAGACCGCCATCGCCTTACATGAGGGTGACCAGTAAAGCCTCCATCCGTAGGCTGAAGCCGCGGTTGGGGCGCGCCCAGGGCGCCACGACCTGGGTAGTCTTGGCGCAGGTCCCGCAGCGCACACGGGACACCTTGGCATGGGGATGTAGGCTTGGAATTGAAAGAAGTTCAGGTGAAGCCAGTCGCGCTCAAGCGTGTCGTGGACCGGCTGGTGTTCCGCCCCACAATGCGGGCAAGAAAATCGTGTCCCCGGGGAGAAGGCGCGGTGGAAATCGATCCGGCCCGATTTGGGATCGCAGGCCACGTCAACGACCTCCCAAGGCTCTGGAAAGCCGAGCGCAAGGGTAAACAACGACAACGGGTCCATGATGAAAACCTCCGACGTTTGGCCTAGCGACGGGTCCGAGCCTACAGGCGAAAAGCAGGGCACAGAGTAGGCCTGGAGCGGGCTCCCCTATGCGATGGGAAAAATGGCGCTACCCACACCACCGGAGCGTCGCCATTTTTTGCGAAACCCGAAATGGGATCCGTCCGATTTCAGGTGCAAAAAACCAGGCGACGGCCATGGCCTTCGGCGGCCCACGTTCGTCCTGCGTTCGTCCCGGCGCACACTCCACGCGGCGCCAGGACTCCCGCAAGGACTTGACGCCGTGTCGCATGGCCTTGCATTTCGTCTCCGCAGGCGCTCACGCGCCGCACTCCGACGAAACGCCCGGCCCTACGGCTACGCGGGGGTCGTCGCACTCCGCTCGTCGCTTACGTTCCCTCGCTTTCCTTGTGCTCCTCCAACGCAAAAGAGCCAGAAAATATCGAGTAAGCGCAAGGGTAGGTACAGTCCACCCTCTGGTCGGCTAAGCCTTTGTTTCTAGATTTCTCCGCGTCGTTCCCAAAGAGTAACTATTCAGCTACTCCAATTGGGGCATTGGAGGGTGGCCCTGGAAGGTCAGGACGAGCGAGTTGAAAAGATCGTCGGATTGTTTGCGGAGAGTTAAGAGGTAGGAGCAGATGATGGCAAAGTCCCTGGCGCCGGGACCGGAGCGGAAGCAGTCGGAGGCTTTTTGCTTGAGCTTGGGCATGCGAAGGTCGCGTTCGGCCTGGTTGTTGTCGAAGGGAACGCGCAGGTCGGTGAGGAAACGCAGGACCTCGTTGCGGCGATCGCGTAGCCGCCGAATGAGGTTACAGGCCGGGGATTGTTTGACCCGCCCGCGGGTGCCGGGACGGCAGGGACGGGGAGGATTGACGGTTTCGGCCTTGCTGAGGATGGTGTCGTAGCGGGTCCGCAAGTGCTCACCGTTGCTGGCGGGCAGCGTCTCAAGGTCCTGGGCCTGGGCCTCGCCGACCACGGCATTGGCTTGGCATAACAGCGTGATCATATCGGTTGCCCACGGCTGGCTCGGGGACCTCTCAGCGATAGCGATCAGCTTACGCAGATGATGGGCATTGCAGAAGGCATGCAGACATTGGTAGCGCTGGCAGGCTGACCCGTGGTCATGCACCAGTACGCCCACGAATTGGGACAACAGGCCGAACGCATCCAGGGCTTCGGTCCCGCGTTTGGGATGAGGGAAGTAGGCCGCAAACCGGTTGGTGCTGAGCACAGGCAGCCAGTACAGAGTGCCGTTCACGCGCCAGCTGGCCCCATCGGCATGGGCCACTGGCGCCGCGACGAGTGCGCCGCGAATAACGGTGACTGGCGCCTCCAGGCGGGTGGCGGCCACCCGTACGACGCACTGGAGGGGGAGGGGACCCGGTGAGATCGCCAGACCGGCCAGCTCATTGAGCATCCCGGCGGTACGCTGGTAGGGCAGCTGCTGATATTGAGTCATGTACACCGCACAGGCCGACCCGCTCGGTCCGTATTGCACCGGGGCCTCGATCCCCGCGGGAAATGTGCTGCGTTGTGCGCGCCCGCAGGTATAAGTCCCGCTGACAATGCGGTACTCAATGACTTCACGTTGGATCACCACTTCGACCACTTGGCATCGTTCTGCAAGCACCGTAGTAGCGATCTCGGTGCCGCCGCGCACGCACGCACAGGTCCCCGGCAGCGGGGGGATGATCACGCACTGATCGGGAGCATCGACCAGGGGGCGGGTGATGCCGCGCCGACCCGATTGTCCGCTGGGTTGGCGCCGCGAACGTGGTGGTGGCTTCTTGAACGGAGAGTCTGAGGATGGTGGCCGGCTGGAGTTGTGGCTATCCTTAGCCAGACGTGCTTCGAGTTCCTGAATGCGTTCATGCATCTGCTCAATGGTCGCCGTTTGCCCCTCAATGATCGCAGCCTGCTCCGCAACCCGTTCACGCAGCCGCTTCAGCTCGTCGTCAGGGATTTCTGGAGAATGGGTTAGGGCGTGCGGTTCAGGCATGGCTCCATGGGCACGCGCGCAGCCTACTGCTTGGCAAGAAATCCTGAATAGTTACCCCAAAGAGAACCCACCCCACCGGTAGGTGGCACGCTGTCGCGCAGCAAACAAGTGGCAAGATAGAGGGATCGCGGGGGACCGAGAGCCTATCAGACATTGGTGTGAAGGCCAAACATCTCGGCCTTACACTCAGTGAGGCTGCTTGACGAGTATGAATAAATACCATTTTAGAACAGTATTTTATGTGATTTTTGATGAGAGACACACCCATAGCCTTTCCATCGTCATCCCCATGTACCAGCCAGCTCGTCGGGGGAGCGGCTCGGCCCCCGCCCCGCCTTCCACTTGGCACTAGTGGCGGTGACCGCCACAGTAGCCGCGTCCCTATTCCTGGGGCACAGGAGCTATCCCGCAGCCACGGATATGCAACGGAGTCTTGCCGTCACCGCCCTGAGCTTCATGACCTAGAGCTGTCTGATCGCTCCGACCTTGTGCTGGCGGGCGGCGAGAGCCAGCACTGGTTGAACGCACCCCCGAGTAGCGAAGATGGGCGAGCCCGGTCCGCCGGTGCGGATTGCCGAAGGTGCCGGACGTGTCTTCCCAACCCCGGAATTCCTGTGTGAGGGGTATAATCGTCCGCCATGTTTCTACCACTCCCCCTCTTTATCGGCCTGCGCTATACCCGTGCCAAGCGGCATAATCACTTCATCTCCTTCATCTCTCTCATCTCCACGCTCGGCATCATGCTGGGTATCGTGGCCTTGATCGTCGTGCTCTCCGTAATGAACGGCTTTCACACCGAGATCCGGACGCGCATTCTGGGAATGGCCTCTCACGCCACCATATCCGACCCCTATGGGGATATGCGGGACTGGCCGGATGTGCTGGCGCGGGCGCGGGATCAGGAGTCGGTGCTCGGGGCTGCCCCGTTCGTCGAGCTGCAGGCGATGCTGGCGAACGGGGCCAACGTGAGCGGGGCCCAGCTGCGGGGCATACTGCCACGAGAAGAGGACCAAGTCTCCGACCTGCGGCAGGAGATGGTCCAAGGAGAGGTGGACGACCTAGTGGCCGGGGCCTTCAACATCATCCTCGGTCGGGAGCTGGCGGCCTATCTCGGGGTCGGCGTCGGTACCAAGGTCATGGTGGTCACGCCCCAGGTGAGCGCCACACCTATCGGTATCATGCCCCGGCTCAAGGCCTGCACCGTCAGTGGTCTGTTTGCCGCCGGTATGTCGGACTATGACCGCCACGCGGGCTTTCTGCACCTCGAGGACGCCGCCAAGCTGATGCGCCTGGAGGAGGGAATAACAGGCATACGGCTCAAGCTCACGGATATGTTCGCGGCACCCCGGCTGGTCCGGGATATCGTCTCCGATCTGGGTGGCATCTATCGGATCATCGATTGGACCCAACACCATCGGAACTTCTTCGCCGCCCTGCGCACCGAGAAGCGGATGATGAGCATCATCCTATTTTTGATCGTGGCGGTCGCGGCCTTCAATATTGTCTCCACCCTGGTCATGGTAGTGACCGACAAGCGGCCTGACATCGCCATTCTGCGTACTCTGGGGGCCTCGCCGCCCCGCATCATGGCTATCTTCATGGTCCAGGGTACTGCCATCGGCGCCGTTGGGACCCTGTTGGGCCTAGTCGGTGGGATTGCGCTGGCCCTCAACGTGGAGCCCATCGTAGCGGGCACCGAGGGTCTGTTCGATGTCCGTTTCCTGGACCCCGACATCTACTACATCAGCGAGCTGCCTTCGGACCTGCGCATCCGGGACGTCGTCCGGGTATCGGTCGGGGCCTTTCTCATGTCCGTGCTGGCGACCCTCTACCCGGCTTGGCGTGCGGCCCGCACCGATCCCGCCGAGGCCCTGCGCTATGAGTGAGCAAGCACCGGTGCTCGAGGCCGTGCAGTTGGCCAAGACCTTTCGCCAGGGGCCCCAGCAGGTCGAGGTGCTGCGCCGGGTCGATCTGAAGATCCGCGCCGGAGAGCAGGTAGCGGTGATCGGCGCCTCCGGCTCGGGCAAGAGCACTCTGCTGCACTGCCTGGGTGCCTTGGAGCGACCATCGGTCGGAAAGGTGTACTGGGAGGGACAAGATACGGCCACCCTCTCGGAGCGTGAGCGGGGACTACGCCGCAACCGCAGCCTGGGCTTCGTCTACCAGTTCCACCACCTATTGCCCGAATTCAGTGTCCTGGAGAATGTGGCCATGCCCTTGCTCATCCGGGGTACGGAGCCGATCCGAGCCACGGAGCAGGCCGCCAGGATCCTAGGTCGAGTGGGGCTGGGCGCGCGGGAGTCACACAAGCCCGCGGAGCTCTCCGGTGGTGAACGACAACGGGCCGCCATTGCCCGCGCCCTGGTGACGCGGCCAGCCTGTGTGCTCGCAGACGAGCCCACCGGCAACCTGGATCGGCACACGGCCGAGCAGGTCTATGCGTCAATGCTGGAGCTCAATGCCGAGATCGGCACCAGCTTCGTCATAGTTACCCACGACATCGGGCTGGCGCGACGCATGGATCAGGTCTGGTGCCTGGACAATGGGGTGTTGATCTCCGAGGCCACGGCGGGATAGCGGGCCTGCCGCCGGCGCATCCAGCATACCAAGACCCAGCGCCAGATAATCCACACCATAGTGTAGGCGCAGCACTGCGTAGACAGCACCGCCGACCGTCAGCGGGGCCAGGATGTCCAGCCAGTTATACCATTCGAGCCAACACTCTACGCCCAAGGTCTGTGTCGGCATATCCAGGAGCCAAGACCCGACTAGGTAGGCGAAGTAATACATGGGCGGAATGGTGACCGGAGCGTCGCCATTTTTTGCGAAACCTGAAATGGGGTCCGTCCGATTTCGGGTGCAAAAAATCAGGCGACGGCCACGGCCTTCGGCGGCCCACGTTCGTCCTGCGTCCGTCCCGACGCGCACTCCGCGCGGCGCCAGGACTCCCGCAATGATTTGACGCCGTGTCGCATGGCCTTGCATTTCGTCTCCGCCGGCACTCACGCGCCGCACTCTAACGAAACGCCCGGCCTTACGGCTACACGGGGGTCGTTGCACTCCGCTCGTCGCTTACGCTCTCTCGCTTTTCTGTGCTCCTCCATTGTGTCCACGCCGCGAGGCGGTTTCGTCGAGACCAACCGAGGTGACGGTTGAGAAGTCATCTTGAGCGTGCGCCTGATCGACGTAATGCACGAGGGTGCACCAGACACGCCCGTCGCTGACGCCAAGCAATTGAGCGACCTGAAAGACCGCCATCGCCTGACAGAGGGTGACCAGTAAGGCCTCCATCCGTAGGCTGAAGCCGCTGTTGGAGCACGCCCAGGGCGCCACGACCTAGAGGTAGTCTTGGCGCAGGTCCCGCAGCGCACACGGGGCACCTTGGCGTGGATATAGGCTTGGAAGTAAAAAAGCCCCCCTTAAGAAAGGGGGCTTTATAACCCCAGAAGGGGATAAATCGGCCTTGCCTCCAGAAGAGGCAAGGTCCGGCTATCCCTAGGATTAGAGTTCGGCCAGTTAGAACTTCAGCCTACCGTGCTCCATACAGGCGTTCCCGTTTCTCTTGGTTCTGGGCGTAAACCCGAATCTTCTCAGCATCGAGCCCAACCGTGTTGGCGCAGTAACCTTTGTCTTAAAAGTGATTGCCCCAATAGGGTTTACGTTTTAAATGCTGAAACCGGTTGAAGACTCGAATCGCCGTTCGACCCTTCACCGTCCCGACATAATCCGATACCGAACTCTTTGGTGGAATCATCACCAACCGGTGTACATGTTACGATTTGTACGTTTAACCCCACCACCTCACACTTTAACGGCTCCGAAGCCGTTCGGATACAGCAGTTCACTTCCTCCGCCACCGGACCATTCAGGATCCGAAAGCGATATTTGGGCGTCCAAACAAGAAGGGTACTGACAAGGCCAGATAGCATGTGATCGCTCGCGAAAACGACTCATTGATGTGCTCCTCGTTCGAGACTGTGGGGACAGCTCAAACTTAGGAGCACCATTGAGTCGTGCTATCGGCAAAGCCTCAGCACTCTGACCACGCCCACAGGACGTGGATTCCTACACTGCATTGAAAGAATTTAGGTGACGCCAGTCGCGCTCAAGCGTGTCGTGGACCGGCTGGTGTTCCGCTCCACAATGCGGACAAGAGAATCGTGTCCCCGGGGCGAAGGCGCGGTGGAAATCGATCCGACCCGATTTGGGAGCGAAGGCCACATCAACGACCTCCCAAGGAGCCGGAAGGCCGAGCGCAACGGTAAACAACGACAACGGGCCCATGATGAAAACCTCCGACGTTTGGCTTGGCGACGGGTCCGAGCCTACAGGCGAAAAGAAGGGCACAGAGTAGGCTTGGAGCGGGCTACCCTACGCGATGGGAAAAATGGCGCTACCCACACCAAACGCAAGAGAGCCAACAAAGGCTCAGCCGACCATAGGATGAATTATATCCACCATCGGGTGGCGTTATTGATTTGTTAGTTCTAGGATTCGATGTCAGAGATGTCTTTAGTTATTGATATTTGGGAGCAACCGAGTTATAGCACTACCAATTCCTCAAGGTACCTTATATCGACACCTACCGAATAGAGCTGGCACCCAGGCTCTCCTGTTTACTCCCTTCTCCCCAACCCCTCTCCCGCCAGGGGAGAGGGGCTTTTAGCCGTGGAATTCCAAGGCCGCCATCGAACCATCACTACGACGGACCTTGAATTTCTAGTCATGTTACAAATCTTGTCCTTGCCGGATCAAAGAAACCTTGAAAGTGGGATTTTTCACGGTACCGACTACACTGGACACAACAAAATTAAAACACTACCACCTCCCATCAAATATACATGCTGTTTTTAGATTGAATTTATTCGTCCGCGTCAAGTAGTCTCCTTGCCACTTGTTTGCTGCGCGACAGCGCACCGCCTACCGGGGGTAGGCTTTCTTGGCCACATAGCTCAAGGCAAGGTAGAAGGCTTTCAGAATGGAAGGGGAAATTCCAGGGAGGGAATTTTCCCATCCTAATCAAGACATCTTTGGGCTACCCGCGAGCCGGTCGGCGGGCATTGCTACTTCCCGGTATCCTGCCCCTCCGAGGTCCCTCCACCCTTACCGGTAACCGAAACAAGCTTCCGGACCAAATCCCAGGAGGCCAAGGTACCGGTGAGATAGGACTGCAAAAGCTTGACCGGATCGTAGCCATCGACCCCTTCGAGCATACGTTTGCGCAGCTTATCCATCATTTCACGTTGAATCGGCTCCACATCCGGTAGGCCCAAGAGCCGACGCAGCTCCTCGGGACTTATGTCGATATCGATTTTGACATTCATGGCAGATTTCCCATTACGAAAAGAACACCTTGAAAAATCCTTTTCTCAGAATTTTTCAAGCTCCCCTCAATGACGGCTGGAGCGGGGCGGCAGCTGCTCCGATGGGGCCGGCTCATCCACCACGAGACCTTTGCGGACTCGCCGGCCAACCAGCAGACAAGCCCGTTCGAACGCCTGCTCCGCCTCCCCGGCGTGCCACATCCACTCCATCGACGACGCTGCGGTCGGGACCTGCCAGTGTCCGCTGGTCAAGATATGGGCGATGCGAATTTCGAGGGTCCAGTCGTGCCAGGCAGCATCTGGGTTCTCATCCTCGTAGAATTCTTGCTCGACGAGCCGAACATAGTTACCTACCGTATCGTCCATGGATACTAGGCTGGAAACCACCAGATTCTCATCAATACAGCTCGACCAACCGGTATGCACGGCCGAGGCAGTCGACATCAAGGCATGGATAAGCAGGGCGGGTGTCAATTCCAACGACAGTGAGCTATTCCAAGCCGGTTCTGTCTTGTCTTGCTCTTCAATCATCTGATGCCCATTTCATTGGTTGGAACTCGAGGGGCCTTGAAAAATTCTACCCCTGGCATTTTTCAAATCGCGAAGTGAAAACGCAGCTTCCGCTGAGACCCATTGCTCAGGGGACCCTGAATTTTTCAAGGTCCCCGTATGATGAAGCAACAGAGACCCGAGGTACAGCCTATGAAGGTTGCCGTGTTTTCCGATGTCCAAGGCAATCTCCCAGCAATGGAAGCGGCCGTCGAGGATATCCTGGCTTGGAGCCCGGAGCTGGTGGTCATGGCCGGAGACTTGGTTAATCGAGGTCCGAGCAGCCGGGCCTGCCTCGATCTGTTCGACACCTTACGTCGGGAACGAGGCTGGCTGCCGATCCGCGGCAACCATGAGGCCTGGGTGCTCCACTGCGGTCGGGAGCTTCCCCAGGATGCCCTCGACGCCGCCATGCGCCGTTTCGCGGATCAGACCTTCCGGCAGATCGCCGAGGTCGAGGCGGCACTCATCGGCTGGCCCGATCACATCAATTTCCACGCCGCTACCGAGTCGAGTTGGGTCCATGTCACCCACGGCTCCATGGCCGGCAATCGGGCCGGTATCTCCGCCGGCGTCACGGACGCGAACCTGAGCCGCCGGCTGCCGAAGGACATATCTCTGTTCGTGGGTGCCCATACCCACAAGCCGCTACAGCGGTGGCTGGGACACACCCATATCCTCAATGTCGGCTCGGTGGGCTCTCCCTTCGACGGCGATGTCCGCGCCAGCTACGGCCAACTGGAGTTTCGGGACGGCGACTGGCAGACCCGCATCGTACGCCTGCCTTATGACCGCGCGCGCACCGAGCAGGACTTTGCGGAATCCGGCTTCATCGAGCAAGGGGGTCCCTTGGCGCAGATCATTTTCGAAGAATGGCGACAGGCGCGAGTGCTTCTGGCAAGCTGGCACCGCCATTACCATAAAGCGGTGCACAGTGGCGCAATCACCCTCGAGAATGCGGTCACCGAGTTTTTGGAATCCACGGACTGATCGATCAGCCGGAAACCGAGGCTCTAGGGAAACGCTGATTGATCAGCGTTTCCCTGCGGGGCATGGAGGCCCCGCCATTTTCAACGGCCAGCGGCCATTGAGAATGGGAGCGAAGCGGAAACCGCGTTTTCGTTTCGCGTCCGCTGTGAATGCTTGGCCGGCATTTTTCAACGCTTCCCTATGGACTCAATGTCTTGCAGTAACTATTCAGGACCTCTTGCCAAGCAGTAGGCTACGCGCGTAGCCATGGAACTATGCCTGAACAGCACGCCCTAACCCATTTTTCAGAAAGCCCTGACACATCTGGCTAAGGATAGCCACAACTCCAGCCGGCCACCATCCTCAGACTCTCCGTTCAAGAAGCCACCACCACGTTCGCGGCGCCAACCCAGCGGGCGCAAGCCCGGTGGACAACCGGGTCGGCGCGGCGTCACCCGCTCCCTGGTCGATGACCCCGATCAATGCGTGATCATCCCGCTGCCGGGGACCTGTGCGGGCGGGCGCGGCGGCACCGAGATCGCCACTACGGTGCTCGCAGAACGACGCCAAGTGCCGGAGCGTCGCCATTTTTCGCGAAACCCGAAATGGGGTCCGTCCGATTTCGGGTGCAAAAAATCAGGCGACGGCCATGGCCTTCGGCGGCCCACGTTCGTCCTGCGTCCGTCCCGGCGCACACTCCGCGCGGCGCCAGGACTCCCGCAAGGACTTGACGCCGTGTCGCATGGCCTTGCCTTTCGTCTCCGCCGGCGCTCACGCGCCGCACTCCGACGAAACGCTCGGTCCTACGGCTACACGGGGGTCGTCGCACTCCGCTCGTCGCTTACGCTCCCTCGCTTTCCTGTGTTCCTCCTATGAAAGCCTGGGCGGTCCACTGGTTATCCAGGATCAAACGGCAAGGATAGAAAAAACGCAACGATCTTACCCAGCTCTCTCATGATTACCGACAATGTCGTAGTATCGAGCCACCAGTGCTCGGTCGGGGGCAGCCGATTCCGGTAATTACCCGAGTTGACCGTTACCACATCAATTCCACTGCCGGAAAACCACCGGTCGAAGAAGATCGACGCGCGGCGTGAATAATAGGGGTCCGTAACCACCAGAATCCGTTCGACGGATTGCTTCACGCAATGCGCATATACCAGCTGCGCGTCTGTCCATGTACTGGTGGATTCGGCCAGTATGGTGATCGGCTTGGCACCGGTTTTGCAGCCGGGACACAAACGGGTACCAGGGCATCCGCCAAGCCCTTATCGTAAAGCTCGATCCCTTTGCTCAGACGACTGCCATCCCCACCGCCGAGTACCACGGCAATGTCCGCCCGGCGGACCTCCTCGTCGACCACCAGCCAAGTGGCCAGATGAAATGACGCCCAAAGAGCAACGGCGACCATACCGAGAGCAACCATCAGCCCCTGGATAAAAAGGGACGCATACCGGATCGACCACTACTGTCGACTATGCCATGTGTAACGTGCATAAAATACCGTGGATCACGCTCCCGCTTCCCGGCAGGCATGCGTCTTTTGGAATACTATGCGCTCATCGAACTCCTCCAACACCTTCTTGCGCCCGGCGCGGCCAAGCTGCCGACACATATCGGGAGCAACGAGCAAATCGGCAATCTTGGCACTCAATGCCGCGACATCCCCGACGGGAACCAGGAAGCCATTGATGCCGTCGTCCACCACATCCCGACATCCGGGCGCATCCGTGGCGACGATCGGTAGACCCATTGCCGCCACCTCGATCAATCCTTTAGGAATACCCTCCCGGGAGTTCGGCAACACCACCAGATCCACGGTGCGCATCAGGCGAGGCATGTCGTCCACATGCCCGAGCACTTCGACCACACCGGTCTCACGCCAGTGCGCGATATTCTCCTCCGATACCGCAGAAGGATTCCCCGGATCCGCTGCGCCCACGAACAAAAACTTTACCTCCTACCACTAGCGTTTAATTGAATAAATTCAGTTTATTATCATGGTATCTCTCGTCAGGATTTTATGTATATTAATCAATCGATTTATTTAATTGAGTTAATTCGAAGATGATGAGGCGCAGAATCTGTAGAATTGTGTAGAAACTGACATCGATTTTCAGCCGCTTCTTGATAATGGCCACGAGCACATAGACGGAAATGGCGATCTCGAGAAGACGAATAGACCTGTGGACATGCGTCGTTGTTCTCAGCCCGCAATTTCGCGGGAGAGACCGTCACCTTAGCGTACCGCAGCTCAGGTCGGTAACCGGCATAATTCTAAATATTCCTTTTTAATAAATGGGTTATCCAGAATTTCTGGTCATAACGTTAGGACACTAGTGACTTCTTCCACCTCCTTCGCCCTCGACGAACGCAGCCACCTAGCTGCATCGACATATTCTCGGACACCCTTCTCCCACAGCAAGCGCGCGGCAAACAGAACACGGAAGGATCGATCCCGACTCCGTTCGAACGGGGTAAAACGAGCGGTATCCACACCGGAGCCCCTGATGAGACGAATTCGTCCGTCATCGCTCAGGCCGAGTTCGGAAAAAAAACGCACATCATCCACATCCTGTTAAGATGAATCGGCTTTCGGAGCCGACGAGCGCGAATTTGAGCAATGCCTTCACCAGCGGCCGGAGGCATCTCGCCTGCGGAGAATCGCCGATGAACACATAACCGAGCCCGGTGATAGCATTGATGCGCCAATCGATCCCCAGCCACCGAGCTACCAACGAGCCATACACGACACATTTTATTGTGAAGTTGTGGACTACATTCGGCCTCTCCAGCCGGAAGATCTCCAAAATCCGCCGCAGCAATCCCAGCTCACCGACTAGGCTCAAGCTACGCCGATCCATCGGCAGCGGATGCCAACGAAAACCGGCCGCCTCGATGCAGGGACCATAGGCCCCATAAGGCGACATCATCATGACCTCAAATCCTTGCTCACGCAGGAAATGTATCAACCCGAGACGGAAGTTATAGAGATACCAATCCGTATTGACAAAAAACAGAACCTTCACTCATCCTTCTCCCGGGCCAACTATGGCGGTTGCCGGAAAATAGTGTACCGGATTGGGCCGGACTTTCGTTCGTATTTAAGGCGCGGCAACTGGCGCCTAGTGCACGAAAGCGAAACTTATAAAGCTATTTGCTAAGTAAGGAATGATCACCTACACGGCCAGTTGAATCGATCAAGCTTGTTTAGAGCCTGTCTAAAAAGGCAGACTCTAAGGGGCCAGGAAGCATCGCTGATGGCGGGCCGATCTCGACCGATTTGCGTCGATTTGCGTTCACTGGCGGCAAAAAAAGCTTCCGACTTACCTACCAACAGCTTGTCTCAGCAGTGATTATCATTCGGTAGCCCTGACCGCCACCTCAAGCGATTGATCGGGCAACGTTCACCGACCACAGTCTGACACTTCGTGATGGACAAACTCAATACCCATGGCCCGGAATCCGTCGTTCGGCTCGTGGCCCGGAAGATTGGCTACCGCGCCGACCTGGGCATCAAAGGGAAGAGCGGTCTCCCCAAATCCATGGCGACCCGCGAGGCGTTTCTGCGCGACCCGAGCTATCGCATCGTCATCTACTACACGCCTAAGCATTACTCATGGTTGAACCAAATCGAAATCGGGTTCTCGATCCTGGCGCGCAAAGTCATTCGTCGGGGCAATTTCACCTCCACCAACGATCTGGTATCCAAGCTCACAGTCTTCATCGAATACTTCAACCGCACCCCGGCCAAACCCTTATCGTTGGACTTATCAAGCCAAGTCGCTTACGGCTTGATGAATGGCAGGATGACTTTCGCTTTCGTGCACTAGTCTCCGTTGCAGCAGCCCCTGCTCGCACAGCTCGTCGATCAATGCCGAGATGTCGGCCGCGACCTGCTCCCGTGGCGCGGCATAGGCCGTCGCCAACTGCTCCACGATCTCCACCAAGGAGAAACCAGCCGCGAGGAGCCGCCAGCACTCGGCACCGATGCCATCGAAACGGTAGGCGATGTCTTCGTTGATGTCGAACCGCACTAGGTCTTCCACCTCCGCATCGACCCACGATCCAGTCCGAAGTCGCAACCCGTGCCGGGGCGGGCCGATCCGTCCAGTCCGCACCGGCGGGGCGCCAGGGTTGTCGCCGGCGTACGGGCTTTTCCGCGTCGGGCGGGACTAGGGAGCGGATGAAATTCGGCGGTACGCTGGTCGGAGCCAGGGGCTTGGAGAACCAGAAGCGAACACCCCGATCTAACCCGAGTTTCATGATGAGATAATTGTTCGCGCGCTCTAGGCCGGCCTCGAACAGACCGAGATCACCACACGCATTGGTGTCGTCATGGTGGATGCCGTAACGTGCGAATCCCCCGGTGGGGACGCGGGGTCGGATGCCATAGCGACCGGGGTCTTTAGCCATGGGGCTGTGGACCGTGAGCACAAAGCGTTGCCAACTGGCGGATTGGATGCAGCCCAACCGATAGAGCTGACGGACCCGCTCCAGGCTGTCGATGGTCTCTTGCTCGGTCTCGGTGGGAAAGCCGTACATCAGGTAGACGTGCACCGAGATGCCGGAACGGGTCAGGGCGCGGCATGCACGCACCGCTTAGGTCAGGGTGATGCCCTTGTCCATGAGCTCGAGGAGCCGGTCCAAGGCCGTCTCGAGGCCGCCGGTGACGCCAATGCATCCGGCACGCACCATAGGTCGGTGAGGGCTGGGTCGGCGAAGGCGTGTTCGAACCGGATGTTGGTGAACCAACTGAAGGCTAGGCCACGCTCGATTAATGCCCGCGAGAGGTCCGCAAGCAGCTTGGGTGATGCCGCCTAGTCGATGAGGTGGAATCCGGTGCAGCCGGTCTCCGCGGCGATTTGCCGCCTGCGCTCGAGGGTACGTTCCACCGGTACCGGATCGTAGCAACAGACGTAATCCAGGCGTGTGTCGCAGAAGGCGCACTTGCGCCAGTAGCAACCGTGGGCGAGGGTGAGCTTGTTCCAGCGCATGTTCAGCCACAGCCGCGTGATGGCGTTGGGAAACCGCATGGTCGAAAAGTACAGGTCCAGGGGCAGGTCACCATAGGAGAGGGTGCCGGTGAGGGCCTGGGGAATGTCTTCCAGATCGTCCTGAACCCGGTATCGGACCTGACCGTTCTCGTACACCCAGGTCCGGTGCAGACCCGACAGGGGCCGCCGGCCCTCCAAGTGTTCGATCAGGCACTCCAAGGGCCGCGCCGGCATCGAGCACAATATAGTCGACGAACTCGAATACGGCCGGCTCGTCCAGGTCTCGCAGGTAGCCCCCGGCGAACTCGCCGCCGAGGGCGATCTTGGCCTCGGGCAAGGTCTCGCGCACCCCCGTGGCGAAACGTAGTGCACCATAGCAATTGCTTGGAAAGGGCACGGTCAGACACACTAGGTCCGGACGGTGCGCTTCCAGGGCCGGCACCCAAAGCTCCAGCAGCTCGCGGTCGATCAGGGACGGCTTCCGCGCCAGCTTGGCGGCCAGGGGCCCGAAGTCGGGGCCGACCAGCCGCTCTCCGTAACGTCAGACCGTGAAATCTCCGTCGACGGTCGCCGTGATGACATTGACCACATCGACCAGAAACAGTATTGCCAGTAGCTTGGCCCAGTCCTGAAACGCCAGCGGGCCGAAGCCACGCTCGAGCAGATCGCCATACCTCCAGGGTGGCGAAGCTTGGGCCCTCGGGGCAGAAGGATCGGGTGCCAATGCGGTGGGCTAGGCTGGGGTCCTTGCCTCGAAGGAAGGCCATGACCGAGGCGATGGCCCGCACATAGTCGTCATACGACGAAAGAAAGCAGGCACCGATGGGATGTGCCTTCTTTCGGGTAACGGCTGTTGCTCGGCGGCCTGCCGCAGCCGAGGCAGAAACACCTGCGACAGCAGACGTGTGATCAGCAGGATGGAGAGGCCGAGCTGGTGTGCCTCGATGCCGCGGGAACGCAGAAAACCGGTCAAACAGGTGATCGCGGGATAGGGTCCGTTGGGCATCATAAACGCGGCGTAGCCAGAAGTACGGAAATCATGAGGCGGCCTGTAAACCTTGGGGGCGACGAACCGGCAATGGGGAGCAACTTCCAAACCAATTTTACATTTTCGAGTATCCGACAGGCATGGGTCGGAGCCACGAGCCAACTCTTCTCCTTGCGAGAGAAAACCTTGAAAGATGGGTGTCGTTACAATTATGTTGTTTCTTCTGGATATGCCTCAAGGTGAGGGAATCTATCTATCGAATCCTGGAAATAATAAAGTCGGGAGAGGCTATGGTTTTCCTATCTCACGCCACGGTGCTACAACGCAACGGGTTATAAGCCGCCTTTACGTGGCGTCGTTGCGTGAGCTGTTCTTCTCAGCTGATCGGTCAATCCATTTGCGACACGCTTGATTCTCTTTTTTGCCGCAAATGAACGCGAATGGACGCCAATGGGCCGAAAGATGCTTGGCTAAGGTCCGCGCCCAGCCAGCTCGACGCACAAAGCCTTCTCGTACACGGACTCCAAAAACCCAGGACCCAAGACTTTACCGACTCCAAACGCACACCCGATAACACGCCGCGAGGTGGAGTCATCCTCGTCGGCTTTTCTTGAGTACATTTGCGTTCATTGGCGTTTATTTGCGGCTGAATCTTCTCCCCGCAGCGCTTACTGGTGGTATTCTAATTTTGTTGTTCCCGTTGGAGGAGCACAGGAAAGCGAGAGAGCGTAAGCGACGAGCGGAGTGCGACACCCCCCGCGTAGCCGTAGGGCCGAGCATTTCGTCGGAGTGCGGCGCGTGAGTGCCGGCAGAGACAAAATGCAAGGCCATGCGACACGGCGTCAAGTCCTTGCGGGAGTCCTGGCGCCGCGCGGAGGGCGCGCCGGGACGGACGCAGGACGAACGTGGGCCGCCGAAGGCCATGGCCGTCGCCTGATTTTTTGCACCCGAAATCGGACGGACCCCATTTCAGGTTTCGCAAAAAATGGCGACGCTCCGGACACCGACGTCAGAACGGTCGCCGTCCCGGCAGCATTCCACCCGGCAGCCGACTTTGGAGGTTACCCAGTATCCTGATCAAATCCTTACCTTTGAATTTCTTCACCATCTTCTGCATCTGGGTGAACTGTTTGAGCAGCTGATTGACTTGCTGGACCCGGGTCCCCGAGCCGGCGGCGATGCGACGCTTGCGCGAGCCTTTGATGACGGCCGGGAAGGTCCGCTCATGGGGGGTCATGGAGTTGATGATAGCGATCAGCTTGGTCATCTCCCGGTCGTTCACTCGCTCCTTGACCTGGTCTGGAATCTCGTTCATTCCTGGCAGCTTGTCCATGAGTTCATTCATACCGCCGAGGTTGGCCATCTGCTGGAGCTGGCCACGAAAGTCCGTCAGGTCGAAGCCTCTGCCTTGCTTGAGCTTCTTGACCAGCTTTTGGGCTTGCTCATGATCGACCTTGCTTTGGACCTCTTCGACCAGGGAGAGCACGTCCCCCATACCCAGAATGCGTGAAGCGATCCGGTCCGGGTGGAATGGCTCCAAGGCGGCGGTCTTCTCGCCCACACCCAGGAATTTGATCGGCTTGCCCGTGATGTGACGGATCGACAGGGCTGCCCCGCCGCGGGCATCGCCGTCGGCCTTGGTCAGCACCACGCCGGTCAAGGGCAGGGCCTCGTCAAACGCCCTGGCGGTGTTGGCGGCGTCCTGGCCGGTCATGCTGTCCACTATGAATAGGGTCTCGACCGGGTCGACGGCCTCATGCAGGGACCGGATCTCGTCCATCATGGCCGTATCCACATGGAGACGCCCCGCGGTGTCCACGATCAGTACATCGCAGAGCCGCTTCTTCGCGGCCTCGTGGGCCCTGCGGGCGATGTCCACCGGGTCCTGGTCGCTGCTGCTGGGAAAGAATTCGGCCTGTACCTCCGTGGCCAGGATTTGCAGCTGCTCAATGGCGGCCGGTCGGTAGACATCGCAGCTCACGACCATGACCTGCTTTTTCCGCTTCTCCAGCAGCCACTGGGCGAGCTTGGCGACGCTGGTGGTTTTTCCCGAGCCTTGCAGGCCCGCCATCAAGAGTACCGCGGGCGGCTGGACATCGAGGTCCAAGCCCGTATTGGCCTCGCCCATCAGGCGGATCAGCTCGTCGTTGACGATCTTGATCAGGGTCTGGCCCGGAGTGAGGCTCTTGAGCACCTCCTCCCCCATGGCCTGCTCGCGCACCTGTTCCACGAATTCACGCACCACGGGCAGGGCCACATCGGCCTCGATCAGGGTCATGCGCACCTCGCGCATGGTAGCCTTGATATTGGCTTCGGTGAGCCGGCCTATGCCCCGGACATTCTTGAGGACTTTGCCGAATCGGTCTTGGAGATTCTCGAACATCATCTACCTCGTGGAGGGACGACCGCAGCGGCCCCTTGGAGCCGTTACAGACCGGAGTCATAGGGATCTCGGATGTGTTTGGGTTCGTCTCTCATCAAACATCCCATAACATACTGTTCTAAAATTGGGTTTATTCGTCATCGTCAAGCAGCCCCACTGAGTGCAAGGTCGAGATGCTTGGCCTTCACACCAATGACTGATAGGCTTTGGCTCCCCGCGGCCCCTCTATCTTGCCACTTGCCACTTGTTTGCTACGCAACAGCGCGCCACCTACCGCCGGAACGTCGCCATTTTTTGCGACACCCGAAATGGGGTCCGTCCGATTTCGGGTGTCGCAAAAAATTAGGCGACGGCCATGGCCTTCGGCGGCCCACGTTCGTCCTGCGTTCGTCCCAGCGCGCACTCCGCGCGGCGCCAGGACTCCCGCAATGGCTTGACGCCGTGTCGCATGGCCTTGCACTTCGTCTCCGCCGGCGCTCACGCGCCGCACTCCGACGAAACGCTCGGCCCTACGGCTACGCGGGGTCGTCGCACTCCGCTCGTCGCTTACGCTCCCTCGCTTTCCTGTGCTCCTCCCTGTGCTCCTCCCATGACCACTCACTGGTCAGCCTGCCAGCGCTACCAATGTCTGCATGCCTTCTGCAATACCCATCACCTGCGCAAGCTGATCGCCATCGCTGAGAAGTCCCCGAGCCAGCCGTGGGCAACCGATATGCCAAACCAATGCCGTGGTCGGCGAGGACCAAGCCCTTGAGACGCTGCCCGCCAGCAACGGCGAACACTTGCGGACCCGCTACGACACCATCCTCAGCAAAGCCGAAGCCGGCAATCCTCCCCGTCCCCGCCGTCCCGGCACCCGCGGGCGGGTCAAACAATCTCCGGTCTGCAACCTCATTCGGCGGCTACGCGATCGCCGCAACGAGGTCCTGCGTTTCCTCACCGACCTGCGTGTTCCCTTCGATAACAACCAGGCTGAACGCGACCTGCGCATGCCCAAGCTCAAGCAGAAAGTCTCTGGCTGCTTCCACTCCGATACCGGCGCCGGGGACTTTGCCATCATCCGCTTCTACCTCTCAACTCTCCGCAAACAATCCGACGATCTTTATCAACTTGCTCATCCTGACCTTCCAGGGCCGCCCCCCAATGCCCCAATTGGAATAGCTGAATAGTTACTCCTGCCGTGCGGTCAACCTAGCTACGGAGCTTTTCAATGCCACGGGGTGGCGTGGATCGCTAGGTCTCAGAGTGAGGCGTCCCTGCCCCGCACGGCCACCTCAAGCTTAAAATATCTCATTTCGACTCCGTGTGGGAAAAATTCCCAGGATGAAATGCTTCAAGGTCCCCCTCGGGATATCTCGAATACGAGAGGATAGGCCGGTCAACGATCATGGCGATGAAGCACTTGGCGGTCAGTAGGGTATCATTACTAGACCCCCGGCGGCCTAGTCGGACATCCTAGCTGGACATGGCTCTCTCCGGGCTCGGTACGGACCCACACATGACCCTCCCGGATCCCTCCACCCTGTTCGGTGCCATCGTCGGCTCCGATGCTTGGCCGGTGCTGCGCGTCGGGCTGCAGGTTGCATTCTTCACCACGGTCGTCTACATCTTCAAGCTGGGTATCAATGTGCGTGGCCTAGTGATGCTGCGACCCTCGGGTCGGCCCAAGCGGTCGTTCGGAGTCGCCTTCTTCGTCCTGGCCCTGTTGTTTTTCTGCGTGCTTCTGTATCAGGCGACTTGGCAATTGACCGGTCTGTTTCGGCCACAGTTCCTGGCCTTCATGCAGGCTTACGACCGCCGGCAGTTCAATCCCGCCCATCGGATCCGGCGCGGGCGTATCCTGGATCACAGCGGCGCGATGCTGGCCTTCAGCAAGCGACGCGGAGATCAGGTGCTGCGTCTGTATCCTTACGGACCCGCATTCGCCCATGCCGTGGGCTACAGCGATCCCAAGTTCGGCGCGAGCGGGATGGAGGCGGCCGCCAATGCCCACCTGAACGGCGCGGTGGCGGATAGTCTGCCGGCCTGGGGCGAGCTGGGGCGTCAGCTCTTGACCCGTGAGGAAAGTCCTCGAGGTCAGGACCTGAGGCTCACGCTGGACGCCGAGCTACAGCTCCTGGCAATACAGCGACTCGGCGACAAAGGCGGAGCGGTGGTGGCCCTGGAGCCACGGGATGGGGCCATCCGGGTCCTGGCCAGCACCCCGGCCTTCGACCCGAACCACATAACCGCCGATCTGTTCCGGCCCGGCGATCTGGGTACACCCTTGTTGAACCGAGCGACCCAAGGACTCTATCCGCCCGGCTCCACTTTCAAGATTCTCACCGCCGCCCTGGCCCTGAGCAAGGGTTTCAAGGGCCGCCTGCATTGCCCGGCAGACGGCTACGCCACCTCCGCCCACTACCGTAAGATCCGGGACCACGAATACTATGTGGCACGCCGACAAGGGCGGATCTGGCCGGGCTACGGTCGGCTCGATCTGGCCACCGCCCTGGCCAAGTCCTCCAATGTATTCTTCGCTCGGCTCGGGGTCGGCTATGGTTCGGTCGCCTTCGCCCGTAATCTCGAGCGCTTCCATTTCAACCGTCCCATCGATCTGTACCGCAGCCCCTCCGGCTCTTGGGCCATGCGCACCGGCCGCGTCCCCGAGATCGCGAAGGCCGACCGATATGGCTTGGCCCAGGCTTCCATCGGTCAAGGGAAGACCCTGGTGACCCCGGCGCATATGGCCCTGATCGTGGCGGCGGTCGCCAATCGGGGATTGGCGATGCAGCCGCGCTTGGTGGCAACCGACCCGCCCGCTCGACTCGCCCGGTTCTTGTCCGAGCAGAGTGCTTGGCAGCTCGCGGGGATGTTACGCAAGGCGGTGACCGAGGGCACGGGGCGGGGTATCCGGGTTGCACAACCGACCATTGCCGGCAAGACCGGGACGGCGCAAACCCCCTGGGGTGTGGCCCATAGCTGGTTCGTCGGTTTCGCCCCTGCCCGGCGTCCGGGTCTAGCGGTAGCGGTGATCGTGGAGCACGGTGGTTATGGGGCGGCCGCCGCGGCCCCCATTGCCCGCGATCTGCTAGTGCGGGCCCACGAGCTGGGAATGTTGCCATGAATCGGACCGTCTCCGCAGGCCTCACGGCCTGGGAGTGGCGACAGCCGGAGCGGCAATTATTGCTCGGCTGCCTGCTCCTGGTCGCGCTGGGCTTTCTGATGGTCTTAGGCTCCGGTCGAGCGGTGGGCCAAAGGTTCGGGGCCTTGGACCTCTTGCCCCTGCTCTCGTATGCCGGGAGCCTAGCGGCGATCCATCTGACCCTGGTGCTGACCCGATTCCGCGGCGATCAGATGCTGCCGGTGGCCGTGGCCTTTCTGTCCGGGATCGGACTGCTCGCCCAGTACCGAATGGGTGCCTTCGCCAGCGACGATCTCCGGGCGATCACACGCTGGCTCCTGCCCGGCGGGGTCCTGGTCATGCTGGCGGTCTGTCTCGCCGGGATGCGGGGCCGCTACCGATGGCTGGTCCGGTGGCCCTGGGTCTGGGCCGGGCTGTCGCTGCTTCTGGTAGCCGGGGTGCTGCTCACGGGGCAAAGGTTCCGCGGCGCCCTTTACGCCCCAGGCCTCATCACTCCCACCGAGCTCCTCAAGGTGACCGTGATCCTGTTCCTGGCCGGCCTGCTGGATCGGGAGGCCAAGACCCTGGGGGTTTGGCACCGCCTGCTGCCACCGTTCAAGGCCCTGCTGCCCCTGATGGGGTTCTGGGTGTTGCTGGCGGGGCTGCTGCTGCTCCAACGGGACCTGGGGGTGCTCGTCATCCTAGGTGTCGCCCTGTTGGTGATGCTGGTAGCCGCCACGGCGCATTGGGGTTATCTGGTCTACGGCCTTCTCATTGCGACGGGATTCGGCTATTCGGCACTCACGCTGTTTGCCCATGGGCTTCGGCGTGTCCGGGCTTGGCACGCACCCTTCGACGACCCCACCGGTTACGGCTGGCAGACATTGCAGGGCCTGTCCGGGATGTATTCCGGCGGGCTGTGGGGGGAGGGCTTCGGGCGCGGCAATCCGGAATACATCCCGATTGCGGAGTCAGATTTCATCTATGCGGTGATCGGCGAGGAGCTGGGTTTCTTCGGCTGCGTGGCGGTGGTCCTATTCTACCTGATCTTCTGCGCCCGCGGCCTGCGTATCGCCGAGCGCGCCGGGTCCTCGTTCGGAATGCTACTGAGCTTGGGGCTGACGACGGTCATCGCCACCCAGACCTTTCTCAATATCGGCGGCGTCACCAAGCTCATCCCCTTGACCGGCATTACCCTCCCCTTCATCAGTCAGGGGGGCAGCAGCCTGTTGGCTGCCTGTCTTGCCCTGGGTCTGATCCTGGCCATTGCGGACGGGGAGGCCGCCAAGACACGCCCGTAGCACCCTGGATCCGAGAACCGACGGGCACACCTAAGAGGCTGCCTTGTTAGACAGTCTCTCAGCCGACCATAGGGTAGGCTGAGTCCACCATTGAGCTTAACTCGATATTTTCTCTTTTGCCGCAAATGAGCCGAAAAATGCTTGGCTGAGTCCGTGCTCGACCAGCTCGACACACAAAGCCTTCTCGTACACGGACTCCAAAGACCCAGGACCCAAGACCTTGCTAACCTCAAATGCACACCTGATAACACGTCGAGAGGTAGGGTCATCCTCGTCGATTTTTCTCGAATAGATTTTCGTTCATTGGCGTTTATTTGCGGCTGAATTTTTCCCCACAGCGCTTACTCGATATTTTCCGATGGGCACAGTCCAGCCTAGGCAATCCCTGCTGGTGTGGTCAACCTAGCTACGGAGCTTTTCGAATCCATGGGGCGGCGTGGATCACTAGGTCTCAGGGCGAGGCGGTATGAAATGGACGGCGCGCAAGCTCCACGCAAACTCCATAAGGTATCCGAAAAACCGGCCTCGACGCTTGGATCTTGGCCTCCCGGTGTCGTTTCAAAAGAGAACCCACTCCCCCGGTAGGTGGCACGCTGTCGCGTAGCAAACAAGTGGCAAGATAGAGGGGCCGCGGGGAACCAAAGCCTATCAGACATTGGTGTGAAGGCCAAGCATCTCGACCTTACACTCAGTGAGTCTGCTTGACGAGGACGAATAAATTCTATTTTAGAACAGTATTTTATGGGATATTTGATGAGAGAATCACCCAAATCGCCTTAACTCACCTTGGGGATCCGGAGGACGGCCACGCCACAGCAGACCAAGCACAAGCGACCGATCGCCGGCGGCCTGGGCTCGATCTTCTCCGGCGTCCGCCAGCTCTGGCATCACCGCCTAGGGGATGTGCGATGCCTGCTCAGGGTCAACCAACCGGGTGGGTCCGATTGCCCCAGCTGCGCCTAGCCCGAGCCCGAACGGACCGGGCGTCTGGAGCTGTGTGAGAACGGCATCAAGGCCGTCGCCCACGAGGCGACCAACCGGGCCATCGGGCGTGAATTCTTCGCCCGTCACACCTTATCTCAATTGCGCGCTCGATCCGATTATTGGCTCGAGCAACAGGGACGGCTCGGTGAACCCCTGCGCTACAACCGCCGAGACGACCGTTATGAGCCTATCGGGTGGGAAGCGGCCTTCTCCCTCGTCGGGCAACAGCTCCAGGACCCAGCCCACCCGGACGAGGCGGTGTTCTATACCTCAGGACGCACCAGCAACGAAGCGGCCTTTCTGTTTCAGCTCCTGTCCCGCATGCTGGGGACCAACAACCTGCCCGACTTCGCCAACATATGCCACGAATCCAGCGGCGTAGCCTTGGGTGAGGCCATCGGCATCGGTAAGGGTACGGTGACCTTGGAGGATTTCGAGCGGGCGGACGCCATCTTCGTCTTCGGGAAAAATCCGGGCTCCAACCACCCCCGGATGCTCACGGCGCTGGAGAAGGCCAGCAAACGGGGATGCCGAATCGTCTCCGTCAATCCGCTCAAAGAGGCGGGACTGTCCGCTTCATCCACCCCAAAGATGTGGGCGCCACCCTGCTCCGCCGGCCCACGGCCATCTCCGATTTTTATCTGCAACCCCGGGTGGGTGGCGACATGGCATTGCTCAAAGGCATGATGAAGGTCTTCCTGGAGCGGGATGCCCAACAACCGGGCAGGGTCCTGGATCGAGATTTCACCCACGACCATACTCAAGGGTTCACGGCCTGCGTCCGGAACCTCGAGCACACCGGCTGGGCCCGCATCGGTTCCGAGAATGGAGAACCCTGTTCCCTACACACTGGAAACAACGAAATCATAACACTACTGAATTTCTAATCAGGCTACAAATCTTATCCTTGCCAAATAAAGGGAGCCTTGAAAGATTGTTCACGGTACCCGCTACACCGGACACAACAAAATTAGAACGCCACCATTTTTCGGCTCATTCGCGTTCATTGGCAGCAAAAAAGAAAATTGAGCGTGTCGCAAACGAATTAACCGATCAGCTGAGAAAGACAGCTCACACAACGGCACTACGGCGCCACGCAAGTGGCCATATCTTATAACCCGTTGCGTCGTAGCGCCGTTGCGTGAGATAGGAAAACCATAGCTTCTCTGGCTTTTTGGCGTAGTAACCTGTTTACCCTATTCGATACGTTCCGCCAATACGCGAAGGGTAAGTGCTTCGGCTTGTGCGACGGCTTCTTCCCAGGTTTTTCCATATTTCATTGCGCCAGGGATTTCGAGGACCTCGGCAATCCATCGTCCATCCGTTTCCCGTTCTGTTTCGACTGTAAATTACACGTTTTACCTCTCACTGTGGGTAACTATTCAGGACCTCTTGCCAAGTGGCAGGCTATACACGTAATCTATTCCCATTCTGGAATAACTCACCCCAACCCATTCTCCGGAAAACCCTGACGACGAGCTTAAGCGGTTGCGTGAACGGGTGGCGGAGCAAACGGCGCTCATTAAGCATCCGCTCGAGCGCATCCAGGAGATTGGAAGCGCGCCTGGCCAAGGATAGCCATAACTCCAGCCGGCCGCCATCCTCGGACTCACCATTCAAGAAGACGCCACCACGCTCGCAACGCCAGCCAAGCGGGCGCAAGCCCAGTGGACAACCAGGCCGGCGCGGCGTCACTTGCTCCCTGGCTGATGACCCCGATCAGTGCGTGATCATCCCGTTGACGGGGACCTGCACCTGCGGACGCGGCCGCACCGAGATCCCTACTTACGGTGCTCGCGGAGCGACGCCAAGTGGTCGAGGTGGAGATCCAGCGTAAGGTACATCGAGTACCGCATTGTCGGCGGAACCTGTGCCTGTGGGCGCGCGCAATGCAGCACGTTTCCTGCAGGGATTGAAATCCCGGTGCAATACGGACCGGGCGTATTGGCCTTTGCGGTCTACATGACCCAATACCAGTTGTTACCCTACCAGCGGCACTGCCGAGGTGCTCAATGAGCTGGCCGGCCTTGGGATCTCACCGGGTACCCTCCAGCGCGCCGTACGGGTGGCCGCCACCCGCCGGGAGGCGCCAGTCAACGAGATTCGCCGCGCACTCGTCGCCGCGCCGGTGGCCCATGCCGACGAAACCGGCCGGCGCGTGAACGGCACCTGTACTGGCTACACGTACTCAGCACCGATCGGCTTACGGCCTACTTCCCTCATCCCAAACGCGGGGCCGAAGCCCTGGATGCGTTCGGCTTGTTGGTGCCGTTCGCTGGCGTACTCGTGCATGATCACTGGTCAGCCTGCCAGCGCTACTCATGTTGGCAGGCCTTCTGCAATGCCCATCATCTACGTGAGCTAACCGCGATCGCTGAGAGGTCCCCAAGCTAGCCATGGACAACCGATACGATCGCGCTGTTGTGCCAAGCCAATGCCCTGGTTGGCGGGGCCCAGGCCCAGGATCTCAAGGCATTGCCCACCGGCGACGTCGAGCGCTTGCGGACCCGCTACGACAATCCTCATCGAAGCTGAAGCCGGCAATCCTCCCCGTCCCCGCCGTCCTGGCACCCGCGGGCGGGTCAAACAATCCCCGGCCTGCCACCTCATTCGGCGACTGCGCGAGCACCGCAACGAGGTCCTGCGCTTCCTCACCGACCGGCACGTTCCCTTCGACAACAACCAGGCCGAACGCGACCTGCGAAGGCCCAAACTCAAGCAGAAAGTCTCTGGCTGCTTCCGCTCCGAAACCGGCGGAGATGCCTTTGCCATTATCCGCTCCTGCCTTTCGACCCGCCGCAAACAGTCCGACGATCTTTTCAACTCGCTCGTCCTGACGTTCCAAGGGCAACCCCCAATGCCCCAATTGGAGTAGCTGAATAGTTACCACTGTGGGATGTTGGGCGGACAAGCTACGGCTGACTCGATCCGTTCGAGATCAATCGTCAGGACCTCACGCGGCATGATGGAATTGTTCTTCCAACGCCGCTCTTATGGCTAGGTAATGGCGGTAGTCGTTCACCCAGTCGCTCAAGTCCGCTTCACCGGACATTTGTCCTTTGCGGTAGCGGTCGAAAATTCCTCCGAGCTCATGGGTCGCTGGTTTTCAAACAGGGTTCTCAGGCGCTTGGTGATGGCCACAGGGCATAAGGGATCCGTGCCATCCGGCGCTGCCCCCTTTGCCGGTCCGAAATTCGAGGTCATCTCACGCGGGGTTGGCTTCGAGGCGGCGACGGATCTCCTTGATCACCGACGAGGTACCCTGGTGTTCGGTGGAGACTACTATATCGGCGACCTGTCGATAGAGGGGATCACGCTCCGCCAAGAGCTGGCGCAGGCGGAGTAGGGGGTCCGCCGTATTCAGCAATGGGCGATTGCGATCGCGACAGGTACGTGCATGCTGTTGCTCGAGGCTGCAATGCAAGTAGATCACAACCCCGCGGGAGGCCAGATCCCGGCGGTTGTCCGCCCGTAGCACGGCACCGCCGCCGGTCGCCATCACAATGCCGACCTGCTCGCTCAGCTCATCGATCACCTGCCGCTCGCGGTGCCGGAACCCGGACTCCCCCTCGTACTCGAAGATGGTCGAGATATCGACACCGGTGCGGCGCTGTATTTCCTGATCGCTGTCCTTGAATTCGAAGCACAGAGCCTCGGCCAGCTTACATCCGACGGTCGTCTTGCCCGCCCCCATGGGGCCGACGAGAAAGATATTCTTGAATTGAGACATGGATCGGTAAGTATGCCAGATTTCATGGTCATGGGCAAGCCGAGGCTCCTATATCCGATACCAAGCGGTAGGCGCGGGGGCCTACCCGCGCTATTTTTCAAGGTTTCCCTTTGAAGCCCCGATCCGGTAGTGCTTCAATTTTGTTGTTTTTAGTGTGACCGATACCGTAAAAAAATCCCGCTTTCAAGACTTCCTTTGACAAGGACAAGATTTGTAAGACTACTAGAAATTCAAGGTCCCCCGTAGTGATGGTGCGATGGTGGCCTCGGAATGCCACGACCCAAAGCCCCTCTCCCCTGGCGGGAAAGGGGTTGGGGAGAGGGGGAGTAAACAGGAGGACCTGGGTTCCTGCTCTATTCGGGGGGTATCGATATAAGGCACCTTGAAGAATTAGTAAGTGCTATAATTTCATGAATTTCATGGTTTCCAGGTATCCGTAATCTAATAGACATCTCTGACATCGAATCTGGAACCAACAAAGCAATAACACTACCGCCCCGCAGTTACGGAGCTTTATCGAAAAATCAGCGCGTCGACTATGAATGTTGACAGACAGGAAGGGGTATGGCACCCCCATATCCCCGACCTCTCCCCAGGGAAGGGGGCAAACACATTCCCCTCGCCTCTTGGGGGAGGCGGATCACCGACACCCTGTTTGTTACCCGATGATCCACCCGCGATAGCGCTGGGGATGCTTATTGATCGGCAAGAAGTGCCGCATGGGCCGCAGCCAGCTTGGCTACGGGTACCCGCGGTGCCGAGCAACTCACATAATCCAGGCCGATCCGGTGGCAGAAGGCGATGGAGGCGGTATGACCGCCGTGCTCGCCGCAAATGCCTACATGCATGTCGGGGCGGACTTCCTTGCCCCAGGCCACAGCCAGCTCCATGAGCTTACCCACACCCTTGTCGTCCAGCACCTCGAACGGGTTGTTCTGCAAAATCCCCGCTTGGTTGTACAGGGGTAGGAATTTGTTCTCGGCGTCTTCCCGTGAGAAGGAGAAGACGGCCTGGGTGAGATCATTGGTGCCGAAGGAGAAGAACTCCGCCTCCTCGGCCAGGGAGCCGGCCTGGGTACAGGCCCGCACGACCTCGATCATGGTGCCAAACTCGAAGGCCACCGGGCGCCCCTCACGCTGCTCGATTTCGGCGTGGATCGTGTCCACATAGGCCCGGACCCGCACCAGCTCCTCACGGGTACAGACCTGGGGCACCTTGATCCGAGGTCGAACCTCAATACCCTTCTTCGCGCAGCTGGCGGCCGCTTCCAGAATGGCCCGGATCTGCATCTCGTAGATCTCCGGAAAGGTGAGACCCAGACGTACGCCGCGGTGCCCGAGCATGGGATTGGTCTCGTAGAGGGTATGCACCTTGTGCAACATGGCCTCTTTCTTGGCGATCACCTCCTCCACCAGAGCCGGATCCAGCAGGCGTCGGGCCTCATCAATTCGGGTGCGGTGCTCGCCGGGGACCTGGATGAGGCCCATGGAACCGGAGAGAACCGTCAGGCCATGGGTGGTTTCCGCCAAGCTACACAATGCCGCCAAGTCCCGCTTCAGCTGATGTTCATCCGGCAGGAACTCGTGGATCGGCGGGTCCAGCAAGCGAATGGTGACGGGATTCGGGGCCATGACCTCGAGCAGGTCTTGGAAATCGGCCCGTTGCAGAGGCAGCAGCTTGTCCAAAGCCGCCAGACGTTGCTCCGGGGTCTCGGCTACGATCATATCGATGACGATGGGCAGACGATCCACGGCGTTGAACATCCGTTCGGTGCGGGCCAAACCGATGCCCATGGCACCGTACTTGACCGCCCGGCGGGCATCGTCGGGTAAGTCCGCATTGGCCCAGACCTTGAGTCGGGCCACGTCGTCCGCCCAGCCCAGCAGCTCGCTGAGCTCCTGGGTGAAGTCGGGCTCTACGGTGGGGATCTCGCCGAGATAGACCTTGCCGGTACTGCCATCAATGGTGATCACATCACCCTCGCGGAAGCTGGATTCCCCGACACGGGCCTCGCGGCGCTCCACACTGACACCGATCTCCTCGGCACCGGCCACGCAGGGCTTGCCCATGCCCCGGGCGACCACCGCTGCGTGGGAGGTCTTGCCACCGCGGGAGGTGAGTATGCCCTGGGCGGCGAAGAAGCCGTGGATATCCTCGGGCTTGGTCTCTTCCCGCACCAGGATGACCTTCCGGCCCATCTCCTTGCCCATCTCCTCAGCACGGTCGGCATCGAATACGGCGATACCGGAGGCGGCCCCAGGCGAAGCCGACAGACCCTGTGCTACCGGCTTACTCGGCACGTTCGGGTCGAGGCTGGGAAAGAGCATCTGCTCCAGAAGCTCGGGCTGGATGCGCAGCAGAGCCTCCCGTTTATCGATCAGTCCGGCACGCTCCATCTCTACCGAGGTCCGCACCATGGCGGTGGCGTTCATCTTGCCGTTGCGGGTCTGCAAGCAGAAGAGTCGACCGCGCTCGATGGTAAACTCGAAATCCTGGACCTCGCGGTAGTGAGTCTCCAGCTTATCCCTTAGCTCGGCGAGCTCTTTTGCCACCTGCGGCATCTCGTCCGCCATCCGGTCAAGGGGCTTGGGGGTGCGGATACCCGCCACCACATCTTCGCCCTGGGCATTGACCAGATACTCGCCGAAGAGCTTGTTCTCGCCCGTACCCGGATTGCGGGTGAAGGCCACGCCGGTGGCACTGTCGCCCCCACGGTTCCCGAACACCATAGTCTGCACATTCACCGCTGTGCCGTTGGCCAGATCCGGGGTGATATTGAACTGCCTGCGGTAATCCACGGCCCGCTTGCCCGTCCAGGAGTTGAATACCGCCTTGATCGCGATCTCGAGCTGCTCGAAGGGGTCTGTGGGGAAGGGTCTGCCGGTAGCCTCCGCCACGACCTCGAGGAAGCGTTCGCTCACCTCCCGGAGGTCATCGGCACTCAGTGCAACGTCTTCCATAACGCCGGCCCGCCGCTTGATCGTATCGAATTGCCGGTCGAAGTGCTCATCCGGCACGCCCAATGCCACCTTGCCGAAGAGCTGAATGAAGCGCCGGAAGGCATCATAGCCGAAGCGGCGGTCACCTGTCTGTGTGATCACACCCTCCAGGGCCGTGCTGTTGAGGCCCAAGTTCAGGATAGTATCCATCATCCCCGGCATGGACAAAGCGGAGCCCGAGCGCACCGAGACCAATAAAGGGTTATCCGCGCGGCCGAAGTCCTTGCCGGTCTGCTCCTCGACTTGGCACATCCGGGTATGGACCTCATCCATGATCCCTGCCGGTAGCTCCCGCGACGGGGAATCTAGATACTCAAGACAGGCGGCCGTGGAAATCACGAATCCGGGCGGTACATTCAACCCGATCTGCGTCATCTCACACAGATTAGCGCCCTTTCCGCCCAGGAGCTTCTTGTTCTTGCCATCCCCTTCGGCAAATGCGAAGACATGCTTTTTCGTACTGGTTGCAGTATTCATTGGTTCGATTCCACCTCGGCTTCGATTCCCAAGTTTCTGATGCTTGGCGAAGGATACCATCAAGGGGCCTTGAAAAATTGCATCCCGGCACTAATGTCCCAACTTCATGGCCGGAAATTCAGGATAACCCATTCATTAAAAAATAAATATTTGGAATTATGCCGGTTACCGGCCTGAGCTGCGGTACGCTAACCGAAGCATCGCCATTTTTTGCGACACCCGAAATGGGGTCCGTCCGATTTCGGGTGTCGCAAAAAATCAGGCGACGGCCATGGCCTTCGGCGGCCCACGTTCGTCCTGCGTCCGTCCCGGCGCACACTCCGCGCGGCGCCAGGACTCCCGCAAGGACTTGACGCCGTATCGCATGGCCTTGCCTTTCGTCTCCGCCGGCGCTCACGCGCCGCACTCCGACGAAACGCCCGGCCCTACGGCTACGCGGGGGTCGTCGCACTCCGCTCGTCGCTTACGCTCCCTCGCTTTCCTGTGCTCCTCCGGTGACAGCCTCTCCCGCGAAATTGCGGGCTTAAGAACAACGACGCATGTCCACAGGTATATTCGTCTTCTCGAGATCGCCATTTCCGTCTATGTGCTCGTGGCCATTATGAAGCGGCTGAAAATTGATGTCAGTTTCTACACAATTCTACAGATCCTGTAGCCTCATCACCTTCGAATAAATTAAATTAAATCAAATAATTAACGATATAGCATACAATCCCGACGAGCGCAAACACGATAACCAACTGAATTTATTCAACTAAACGTTAGGAGACTAGTGGCATCCCGACAATTTTTCAGGCTGCAAAATGAAAATTGCGCTTTCGCTTCGCGTAAGGAAAAACTCCAAAAATGGAATTCTTCAAGGTGCCCGTGCGGTGCAGGGATGCGCCATCATATTCAATGGGTACCGCCCTCACCAAACATCTCGTAAAATATTGTTTTACAATTGAATTTATTCGTGCACGTCAAGCGGCCTCACGGACTGTAAAGCCGAGATGCTTGGCCTTCACACCAGTGTCTGAATGGTCTCGGTTCCCCGCGGGCCCCTATCTTGCCACTCGCCACTTGTTTGCTGCGCGACAGCGCGCTACCCCCCAGTGGGGTGGGTTCTCTTTTAAAACGACACTGGGCATCCAAACTCCGAAGAGTCGAGACCGGTTCATCGGACGCCTTGTGGAGCTTGCGCACCGTCCCTATATCACGCCGCCTCGTTCTGAAACCTAGCGATCCATGCCGTCTCGTGGATTCGAAAAGCTCCGTGGCCATATTAACTGCATTGACCGCACGGCAGGGGTTGGTAGGGGGCAGGCTGCGTCCACCGGAAAATATCGAGTAAGGGCTGCGGGAAGAAGATTCAGCCGCAAATAAACGCCAATGAACGCAAATCTATTCAAGAAAAGTCGACGAGGATGAACCTACCTCTCGGTGTGTTCTCGGGTGTGCATTCGAAGTCGGCAAAGTCTTGGGTCCTGGGTCTTTGGAGTCCGTGTACGAGAAGGCTTTGTGCGTCGAGCTGGCCGAGCGCGGACCTCAGCCGAGCATTTTTCGCATTTTTCGGCTCATGGGCATCCATTCGCGTTCATTTGCGGCAAATAAAGAAGATATCGAGTAAACTCAATGGTGGGCACAATTCGTCCTATGGATTGGCTGAGCCTTTGTCTCCGGGTTTCTCCGCGTCGTTATCAAAAGAGAACCCACCCCACTGGGGGGTAGCGCGCTGTCGCGCAGCAAACAAGTGGCGAGTGGCAAGATAGGGGCCCGCGGGGAACCGAGACCATTCAGACACTGGTGTGAAGGCCAAGCATCTCGGCTTTACAGTCCGTGAGGCCGCTTGACGTGCACGAATAAATTCAATTGTAAAACAATATTTTACGAGATGTTTGATGAGCGCTGCACCCGTCCTAAATGAAGATCCCCCACACCTCAGTGCTCCCCACCCAGGCGGTTGCTGCGCGAGAAACGCCAAGTGCGCGTGACCTCAAGTAAGTCGGTTTCGGCTCGGATGGCAGGAGGAAAGGGCGCGAACGGGGCGGCCAGCTCAAGGATCCCGACTGCGGCCTTGTCGAGTAGCTCGGAGCCGGACGAACGCAGGACCCGGACCCACTCGAGGTGGCCGTCGGCTCGAATCGCAACCCGTAGCCTGAGATGACCGTATAGCTTGCGGCGTTTCGCCGCTTCCGGATAATTCAGGTTGCCGACATGCTCGACTTTGCGCTGCCAAGCCTCCAGATAACTTGCATACTTGTACTCGCGCGTACCGGCACCGATGGCCTTGCGCCGGGGGTAGCTTTCGGAAGCGGTCGGGTCGTCTGGCATCCGGTCCGTCCGCGTGGCGAGCGCTCGGCCGCGACTGGCCAAAATCTCGGCGATACCGACCAGCTTGGATCCGGGTCCGGAGATCGCCGACGGGTGCGGCTCGAACCCCGGCTCAGCTTCGCGGCGGCTAGAAGGCCGATCCACTACTGTGAGCCTCGACTCGATAGGCCCGGTGCCGAGCTTGTCGAACCGAGCGGGACTGTCGGTAATCCCGAACAGCTCCGGCGGCGACACCCGTGGTTGCACCAGGATTTCGAGTGGACGTGTGACTGGTCGCTCGGACCCCACAGGTGGAAACACGAAGCTCACGCTCAGGAACAGGACTAGGTGGATCAGGCCGGCGACCAACACTGCCACGGCAAACCGACCTACCGAGGACTCGGTGGTGGTGTCTCCCCAGGGTTGGAGTGCCGCCAAGACCCGGGCCATCATCCACGACACCCCCGGACTTCGGGTACCGCCGGGATCGGCGGCCGGGTGCCGACAGTCACCCAGCATCCGAATCGGCATCCAGGCATGCCTCCAGCTTGGCCATGAAGTCACCCGCGATATCGAGACCGATCTGGGCGTCCAGCTCCCGGATGCAGGTCGGGCTGGTGATGTTGATCTCGGTCAGATAGTCGCCAATCACATCAATGCCGGCGAACAGGATGCCACGCCGGCGCAGCTCGGGCCCGACCTGGGAAGCGATCCGGCGGTCACGCTCGCTCAAAGGCTGCCCGGTACCGGTCCCGCCGGCAGCGAGGTTGCCTCGGGTCTCGCCGGGTCCGGGTCGACGGGCCAGAGCGTAGGGCACCGGATCACCGTCGAGCAATAGGATGCGCTTGTCTCCGTCCCGGATCTCGGGGATGAACTTCTGGGCCATGCAGAACCGCCGACCGTACTCGGTCAGGGTCTCGACGATGACGTTGAAGTTGTGATCGCCGGCCTTCACCCGAAAGATGGAGTGGCCGCCCATGCCGTCGAGGGGCTTGAGAACAATCTCCCTATGCTGGGCAAGGAACTCCGCCAAGTCCCGGCTACGGCGCGTGACCAAGATCGGTGGATGGCACCCGGGAAACTGTACAGCGAAGACCTTTTCGTTGGCATCGCGCAGGCTGCGCGGATCATTGACGACTCGAGTACCTCGGGACTGGGCTTGCTCGAGCAGGTAGGTCGCGTAGAGATACTCCATGTCGAACGGAGGGTCCTTGCGCATCAGAATTACCGGCAAGGTGTCCAGCGGGCGCGTCTGTTCGCCGCAAAAACGATACCAGCTCGCCGGATCGTCCCGAACCCGGACCTCACGCATCCGCGCCCAGGCGCGGTTATCCCCCATGAACAGGTCGGACAGCTCCATGTACCAGATACGCCAGTGCCGGCGACTCGCGGCCAGCAGCATGGCGAAGGTACTGTCCTTCGCGATCTTGATGGACCCGATGGGATCCATGACGACACCGATTTCTTGCAACATACCCCTATCTTAAGGGGACCTTGAAAAATTGCATCCCTGCAATGCTTCGAGATCTCTGAAAATCAGAAGCGTATCGCAAACGCGGTTGACCGATTAGCGGAGAAGAACAGGTCACGCCACGGCGCAACGACGCCACATCAAGGCCGTACCTGATAACCCGTTGCGTGAGATAGGAAAACCATAGCTTTTCCCGGCGTTGTTATTTCCAGAATTCGGTAGAGAGATTCCCTCACACTTAGGTATACCTAGAAACAACAGAATTATAACGACATCGAAAATTCAGTCGCAAATAAACGCCAATGAATGTAAATCTATTCTAAGGAATAGTCGACGAGGATGACCCCACCTCTCGGCATGTTATCGGGTGTGCATTCGAGGTCGGCAAAGTCTTGAGTCCTGGGTCTTTGGAATCCGTGTACGAGAAAGTTTTGTGCATCGAGCTGGCCGAGCGCGGACCTCAGCCGAGCATTTTTCAGCTCATCGGCGTCCATTCGCGTTCATTTGCGGCAAACAAAGAAGATATCGAGTAAGCCCAATAGTGGGCACAGCCTGCCCTATGGTCGGCTGAGCCTTTGTTTCCAGGTTTCTCCGCGTCGTTTCAGAAGAGCCGCACCTAGCACAGGGCGGCGGAAAAGCTAGGTGCGATCGAGTATACAATGGGGGCCTTGTGGGCAGCCACCCCTCGTGGATTGAACTTAATTGAAACAGGTACAAAGAGACCATGATGCAGCCTGTATTGCGAGTATCGAGGCCCGAGGAATACTTCATCGAAGAGGAACCCTACTACGAGCCCGTCGGCAATGAGATCGCGGTGTTCGAAGCCGCTTATCGCAATGGCTTACCTGTCTTACTGAAAGGTCCCACCGGGTGCGGCAAGACGCGCTTCATGGAGCATATGGCCTGGCGTCTGAAGCGGGCGCTGATTACCGTCTCCTGCCACGATGATCTGACCGCATCCGATCTGGTCGGTCGTTTCCTGGTCAAGGGCGGCGAAACCATCTGGGTCGATGGACCCTTGGCGCGGGCGGTGCGCGCCGGGGGCATCTGCTATCTGGATGAGATCGTGGAAGCACGCAAGGATACCACCGTCGTCATCCATCCCCTGGCCGACGACCGACGGGTGCTGCCTATGGAGAAGGTCGGGGAGCTGCTGGAAGCATCGACCGATTTCTGTCTGACCATCTCCTACAATCCGGGCTATCAAAGTGTGCTCAAGGACCTCAAACAGAGCACCCGCCAACGGTTCGTGGCCCTGGAGTTCAACTATCCGGAGGCCGGCTTGGAGCAGCGGATCGTGGAGAAAGAGACCGGAGTGGACCCGGAGCAGGCACGCCGATTGGTCAAGTTCGCCCATATGACCCGCAACCTCAAGGGGCAGGGACTCGACGAGGGGGCTTCGACGCGGCTCTTGGTGCATGCCGCCAAGCTGATCGTCTCCGGCGTCGCCCCGGTCACCGCCTGCCGCAGCGCCATCGCCCAACCCCTGACCGACGATGCGGACATGTTGTCGGCGGTCTATGAACTCAGCGCCTCTCTCTTTTTGATCGGGCAGATCCGTTCGGGGACCTTAGGAAAGCAGGTGGGTGCAGCTCTTTTGAAAAGAGACGCGGAGAAACCTGGAAACAAGGCTTAGAGGCTGTCTAAAAATTTATAATAATGAAAACTCAACGAACAGCCATTTTATAGGGTGTCTGATGATTACAGATTTGCCGGAGAAGCAAACGACTGGATGCGAAATAAACCTGTGTTTCACTCGAAATTGGTTTCCGTTCATAGTCGTTACTCAATCGACGCCATTGACTCAGCCAGCGAATGTTCTCTCGACCACCCAGCAGCGAGGTAAAACGTGGAAACCTCGCTATCCTTGTCTCCTTTCTAACAACTTCGAGCAGGCCCTCGAATTGGGTCAAGACCCAGTTAGACAGGCCCGCACCGGAATCGGCACGATCGCCCCAGATTTTTTTGACGGCATGGAGGATCGACAACAAGTTCGTAATGACTTGACGAGCGGCTTTACCGTCAAACACATTGGCGGCGTGTACCCGGACGACGAGCACGCAACCGATTGTATCAACAACGATAGGACGTTTTCTGCACTTAACGAGTTTGCCCCCGTCAAATCCCGATTCTACATAGGATTCCGGGGTTTCCTTGACACTTTAGACTATCAATAATTGCTCCCGTTGGATCTGGCTTTCGGTCTTTTTTTTGGGCGTAACAGCTGACGAAGCACCGTATTGACTTTCTCTGGCAAACGATTATCTGTCTACTTATTATATTTAGTAATTAATGAGCTTGTATGGAGGGAAGTCTTTTGGTAGATCCCGCCAGGGATAACCTGTTTTATTCAAATAAAAAATGGCATTTAGGATTTCGCGAAGATTACTTTTTCGTGGGCGTCCGATGGTATAGGATGCCAATTCGTTGATGATGGGCTCAAGGATTTCCCTTTCTTCGTCGGTGAGGTCACTCGGGGACCTGACAGCCGATTGAATCTTTTCTTCAGTCATAGAAAACTCCGGGATTACACCGCATAAAACCACAAAATGTACATATCTTTGTGATTTAAAATCAATATGTTAATTTCTGTACAACCTCTTAGCCGACCGTAGAGGGGACTGTGTTCACCATTGGGCTTGCTTGATGTTTTCTTTTTTGCCGCGAATGGACGCAAATGAGCCAAAAAATATTCGGCTGCGGACTATCCACTCCTCTTGCCGCTCGATAAGGAATTTGTCGCTCGGCCAAACTTAATGCACAAAGCCTTCTCGTACACGGACGCCAAAGACCCAGGACCTAAGAGACCGCCTCTAAGACTTTGCCGACTTCAAATGCACACCCGATAAAACGCCAAGAGGTGGGATCATCCTCATCGGCTTTTCTTGAATAGATTTGCGTTCATTGGCGTTTATTTGCGGCTGAATTTTCTCCCCGCAGTCTTTACGGTGGGCGCAGCCTGCCCCCTGCGAATCCCCGCCGGAGCAGTCAACCTAGCCACGGAGCTTTTCGATTCCATGGGGCGGCGTGGACCGCTAGGTTTCAGAGCGAGGCGGCGTGATAGGGACGGTGCGCAAGCTCCACAAGGTGTCCGAAAAACCGGCCTCGACTCTCGGATTTTAGATGCTCGGTGTCGTTTCACAAAGAGCCGCACCCAAAGCAGGCATCGAGTATCCACCGAAGAGCAAGTACCGAGCTCCCCCTCTACCCAACCTCTCTACCCGAAGAGAGTGGGGCTTTTCGGCTACTGGAATCCTGATGGGACAATTGCAAGATCACTACGAATCGAGCACCACCGAATTTTTCCAAGGTACCCTGGTACCCTCGATCCGCGAAATCGCGAATTGCCTCGGGCACCCACGCCCATCAGTTGTTCTGGATCACGATACGTGGGAACTTGGCTGCGTAATCCTTGGCCTGTAAGGACAGCTTGGCCGCGGTCTTGCGGGCGATCTCTCGGTAGATCTCGCTGATGCGCGAGTCCGGCTGAGCCACCACGGTCGGCTTGCCGCTATCCGTCTCCTGCCGGATGTCGATGTCCAGCGGCAGCGAGCCCAAGAGTCGCACCCCGTACTGCTCGGCCATGGCCTTTCCCCCGCCCTCGCCGAAGATGGGCTCCTCGTGTCCGCACCGGGAGCAGATATGGATGCTCATGTTCTCTACAATACCCAGCACCGGTACCTCCACCTTCTGGAACATCTTCAGGCCCTTGCGGGCATCCAGCAGCGCGATATCCTGGGGCGTAGTCACGATGACCGCACCGGAGACGGGTACCTTCTGGGCCAAGGTGAGCTGGGTATCGCCGGTTCCGGGCGGCAGATCGATCACTAGGTAATCCAAGGTTGACCAGTTGGTATCGTTGAGTAGCTGCTCCAAGGCTTGGGTCACCATGGGGCCGCGCCAGATCATCGGTGTCTCTTCGTCGATCAAGAACCCGATGGACATGGTCTGGAGGTGATAACTGTTCATGGGCTCGAGCGTATTGCCGTCCTTGGACTCCGGCTTACCGCTGATGCCCAGCATGCGCGGCTGCGAGGGACCATAGATATCCGCGTCCAACAGACCAACCTTAGCGCCCTCGGCGGACAAGGCCAGGGCCAGATTGACCGCGGTGGTCGATTTGCCGACGCCGCCCTTGCCGGAGGCGACGGCGACGATATTCTTGACATTGTCGGTGGGCTTCAAGGCCTTCTGGACCGAGTGCGCGACCACGGACCAAGTGACATCGACCTGTGCCTCGGCGACCCCGTTCAGCCCCGTGACCGCCGCCTCGACCGCGGCGGCAATCGTCGCCGCTACACTCTTGGCCGGAAAGCCGAGCACGACCTTCACCGCGACCCGATCCCCTACGATCTCGATACCCTTCACGAATCCGGCGCTGACCAGATCCTGATCCAGGTGGGGCTCTCGATAGCCCTTGATCACCGATTCGACTTGCTCTTTGCTGACTGCTGACATGGTTTACTCCGTCTATTCAGGTATCGAACTCGTAGGTTTAGGGGGACCTTGAAAAATCTTAACCCATTGATTTATCAAGGACGTGATTGAAAGCTGGCTAAGCCTTCCTGCTCCGCCAGGGCTACCGAATAATAATCACTGCTGGTAACTATTCAGCTACTCCAATTGGGGCATTGGGGAGCGGCCCTGGAAGGTCAGGACGAGCGAGTTGAAAAGATCGTCGGATTGTTTGCGGAGAGTTGAGAGGTAGAAGCGGATGATGGCAAAGTCCCCGGCGCCGGTATCGGAGTGGAAGCAGCCAGAGACTTTCTGCTTGAGCTTGGGCATGCGCAGGTCGCGTTCAGCCTGGTTGTTATCGAAGGGAACACGCAGGTCGGTGAGGAAACGCAGGACCTCGTTGCGGCGATCGCGTAGCCGCCGAATGAGGTTGCAGACCGGAGATTGTTTGACCCGCCCGCGGGTGCCGGGACGGCAGGGACGGGGAGGATTGCCGGCTTCGGCTTTGCTGAGGATGGTGTCGTAGCGGGTCCGCAAGTGTTCGCCGTTGCTGGCGGGCAGCGTCTTAAGGTCCTGGGCCTGGGCCTCGCCGATCACGGCATTGGCTTGGCATAACAGCGTGACCATATCGGTTGCCCACGGCTGGCTCGGGGACCTCTCAGCGATGGCGATCAGCTTACGCAGATGATGAGCATTGCAGAAGGCATGCAGACATTGGTAGCGCTGGCAGGCTGACCCGTGGTCATGCACCAGTACGCCCACGAATTGGGACAACAGGCCGAACACATCCAGGGCCTCGGTCCCGCGTTTGGGATGAGGGAAGTAGGCCGTAAGCCGGTTGGTGCTGAGCACAGGCAGCCAGTACAGAGTGCCGTTCACGCGCCAGCTGGTTTCATCGGCATGGGCCACTGGCGCCGCGACGAGTGCGCCGCGAATCGCGGTGACTGGCGCCTCCAGGCGGGTGGCGGCCACCCGTACGGCGCACTGGAGGGGGAGGGGACCCGGTGAGATCGCCAGACCGGCCAGCTCATTGAGCATCCCGGCGGTACGCTGGTAGGGCAGCAGCTGATATTGAGTCATGTACACCGCACAGGCCGACCCGCTCGGTCCGTATTGCACCGGGGCCTCGATCCCCGCGGGAAATGTGCTGCGTTGCGCGCGCCCGCAGGCATAAGTCCCGCTGACAATGCGGTACTCAATGGCTTCACGTTGGATCACCACTTCGACCACTTGGCATCGTTCTGCGAGCACCGTAGTGGCGATCTCGGTGCCGCCGCGCCGCACGCACAAGGCCCCCGACAGCGGGATGATCACGCACTAATCGGGAGCATCGACCAGGGAGTGGGTGACGCCGCGCCGCCCCGGTTGTCCACCGGGCTTGCGCCCGCTGGGTTGGCGCCGCGAACGTGGTGGTGGCTTCTTGAACGGAGAGTCTGAAGGATGGTGGCCGGCTGGAGTTGTGGCTATCCTTAGCCAGACGTGCTTCGAGTTCCTGAATGCGTTCATGCATCTGCTCAATGGTCGCCGTTTGCCCCTCAATGATCGCAGCCTGCTCCGCAACCCGTTCACGCAGCCGCTTCAGCTCGTCGTCAGGGCTTTCTGGAGAATGGGTTAAGGCGTTCTGTTCAGGCATGGTTCCATGGGTGCGCGCGTAGCCTACTTCTTGACAAGAGGTCCTGAATAGTTACCACTGCTGAAACAAGCTGTTGTCAGGTAAGCAAACCGGGAAGGTCGGGTGATCCCCCCGACTCTTATAGGAGTGCACCGGCATAAGCACCCTGGTCTGGTCGGACTCTATTCGGCCGAGATTGGCCCGCTATCAGCGACGCTTCCTGGTCCCTTACCTTGATTTGCAACCATTTGCGTTCATTTGCGGCTGAAACTTCCGTGAAGGTCCAGCTCGCTCGAGGTTACCAGTAATCCGTACTCACAACGGGTAGCTGATGGCGGCTATTTCAGCCTCTCTGCGTGCTTAAGCGTCTGAAATCTCCAACCCGTTGCTTTCTATCGAATTATCATTCGGTAGCCCTGCCTGCTTCGCACGGGCACCTCGAATTGTTCAAGGTGCCCTGAAAATTCCGGAGATGGAATTTTTCTAAACGGGTCTCGCATAAAATCCCCATAGCCGTTGATTCCCTCCGCAACAGTTGGTCTTCGGATCGGAAATTCAAGGCTATGCCTCTTCGGGAAGGCTGGGCTGGCACCTATTTCCCGGGATGCGGAGCCGGGGGCAAGATCGAAGTTGCCCTCGTTTGTGCTCTAAAAGAGACCTTAAGATTCGTAGTGGCCGAATTCCTGCCGAATCTGTTAGGAGGTAGCCCGAAGGCTACCCCCTCCCAACAGATACGGTACGTACCGGCCAGGTATACCGCTCTTCGATCAGTAGCCGAGCCCTTCAGGCCCGAGAGAACGCGATCGTAACGTCATGCCGGAACACTAAGCCCCTCGTTCTGAACCATTCCAGATTCAGCACAAACCGTACCGGTCGTCGCCTCACCGACTTCCAGCGGTTCATCTTGACCCATACGCGGTGCGCCTCGTAAGGGTCGAATCCGGCCTTGATCGTGATCCGTTGGAACTTTCCGGGCTCCTTCCATTTCTTCAGTTGCATCGACCTCATCCGACTACGAATCCAGGCATCAAGGTCGCGGGACAGGTATTTGAACTCCTGTATCCCGAAGTATCCAACCCAACCTCGCAAGTATTCGTTCAGCCCGTGGATCACTTGGTACATCGACAGCGGGTTGTTTCTGCGTGTCAGCTCCCGAACGCGGTCTTTAGAACCGGCTTTGTGCCTTGGTGCTTACCCGGATCTTTCCTCGCCGGACCTGAAATCCCAGACAAGCTAATCTCCTTACTCGGTGCCGCCTGGCTCTTTCCCCGATTCACCGTGAGTCCGAGCTCTTCCTCCAGATACCCTATCGTTCCCTTCATCACCCGATGTGCGGCTCGCTCGGATCTGACGACGATCACGAAGTCATCCGCCCACCGGCAGCACCCCAGGGTTCTCTCCTCCAGATTGTGGTCCAGCTCATTCAAGACGGTATTGGAGAGTATCGGGGAAAACGGTGAGTCTTGCGGACATCCTCTTGTTCGTCTTCTCGAATTTCCTGTTTACGATGACCCCGGCTTTCAGCAGTCTGGCCAGCAGAGTCACAAACGGCTCGTCCGCCACCTTGCGGCGAATCAGACGCAATATGAGCCCATGGGGGATCTCATCAAAGAATGATTGCAGGTCCACCGCAATTGCCCAAGTTCTCCCTTCTTTCACCAATCTCGTAGCTGCCGTATCGCCTGTTACTGGCTCCTGCCCGCTCGGAAGCCAAAGTTGGATTCGCGCTGAAGTCCGGATCGAAGATCTCTTCCAGGACGCTGTGCATACTGGTACCGACGATCCAATCTATGACCACCGGGATCCCGAGCTGCCTCGTCCTGGTTGTCCCCGGTTTGGGGACCTCTACTCGTCTGGCTGGTTGGAATCGGTAGCTCCCTGACCTGAGTTTATCCTGAATCCGCCCCAGAAGGGCTTCTTCCCACTGCGCAAATTCCTCTACTGTCATTCGGTCAATCCCCGCTGCCCCGGCATTCTTCCTGACCTGTTGCCATGCCCTCCGCAGACGTCCCGATTCATAGACCTTCTCCAGCACTCCTCATTTCCTTCATCTCGCTTTCTCCATGATCTCCCTTGACACCGAGGATTGCCACACTGGCGGCCGCCGCTTGGTCTGGACCGGACAACCTGCTTGACCCGCGTGCGTTCGCACCCGGGTATCGCTGTGCGATTCGATTGCCCCAACTCGTTATTCTGGTCCATGTCCGTCTCAGTTCTAT